>Ga0164242_10000703_pt1 | contig 40300 bp, 33 predicted proteins | sample OricomgcompostMG_FD_108783 | JGI IMG/M metagenome (GOLD analysis project Ga0164242, IMG submission 108783) | Miracle-Growth compost microbial communities from Emeryville, California, USA - Original compost - Miracle growth compost (MG) ... | reverse complement strand
GGCGATGATCGTGATCAGCGGCACGATCGAGAGATCCTGGAACAGCAGGATCGAGAAGGCGCGCTCCCCGAACGGGCTGTGCAATCTCCCCGCCGACTGGAGCATCGGCAGCACCTGTGCAGTCGACGACAGCGCGAGCGGCAAGCCGATCGCCAGCGAGGCGGCGGGGCTGAAGCCGGCGAAGGCGTATATGATCGCGGAGAGCGCCAGCCCCGCGATCGCCACCTGCGCCAGGCCGATGCCGAAAATCTCGCGCCGCATCTCCCACAGCCGGCGCGGGCTCAGCTCCAGCCCGACGAGGAAAAGCAGCAGGGTGATGCCGACCTCGGCGATGCCCATCTTGGCCTGCGCGTCGCCGACCAGATCGAGCATCTGCGGCCCGATCAGCACGCCCGCCACCAGATAGCCCAGCACCGCGCCCAGGCCGAAGCGGCGGAACAGCAGCACGCACGGCAGGGCCGCCGCGAGCATGATGACGCCTTCGCGGAAAAGATCGGTGGCTTCGGCGCCGTTCACGCCGGCAATCCGGCGTGGGCCGCCGCTTGAGCCGCTTCCGCCGCCGCTTCGAAAGCGAGGCGGATCGAGGCGTGGCGGGCGGGATAGTCGCGCGCCGGCTCGAAGATCTCGAGCCCCGGCCAGTCGCCCGGATCGGCGCGTTCGCCCGCGAGAAAGGCGGCGAGCGCGTCGCGCGCCTGGGCCAGCTCGGCGGCGTCGCGACCGATCGCGTGCGCGCCCATCAGCGATGCGGAGGCCTGACCCAGCGCGCAGGCCCGCACCTCCTGCCCGATCGCGGCGACGCGGCCCTCCCCGTCCAGCGCCACGTCCACCGTCACCCGGCTGCCGCAGATTGGCGAGCGTTTCTCGACGCTGGCGGCTGGGTGCTCCAGCCGCTCATGGTGCGGGATCGAGGCGGCGAGCCGCAGGATCGTGGAATTGTAGAGCGCCGCCGACATGATCGCCCAGATAGGCGCGCGGGCGGGCGGCGTCATCCCTCAATGGCGCTCGCTCTGGTTCCACAGATAGGGATGGCCCGCCCGCCGCGCCGCCACGAAATCGTCGATCGCCCGCCTGCTCGCCTGGAGCAGCGGATAGCTGCGCGCCTGCATCACCCACGCCGGGCGCGGCGTCGCGCCGCCATAGCCGAGATCGAACAGCAGATTGAACAGCATGAACAGCAGGGTCACGCCGATCAGCCCCTTGATCGCGCCGAAGCCGAGCCCCAGCAGCCGATCGACCGGACCCAGGATCGAATCGCGCGTCCGCCTGGAAATCCGTGTCGCGATCATGCGGAAGACGAGGAAAGCGATCCCGAACACAGCCACGAAGGCGAGCAGCGCCGCCCCCGCCTGCGTGCCCATATGCGCGCCCAGGAACAGCGCGGCGGGCGTATAGAACAGCTTGAGCGCGATCACGCCCGCCACCCAGGCGAACAGCGAAAGCACCTCGAACACGAAGCCGCGCAGCACGCCCAGCACCGCGCCGCCGCCGACGCACAGCAGCACCACGATGTCGAGAAGGGTCAAGGACTGCATGCCCGCCCGCTAGGGCCGCGCGCCCGCCCGGTCAACGCAGGCTGCGTGAGAATTTAAATGCCTGCCAGGCTGGCGAGCCGCTAATCAATCTATGCGGCTATCTGGCGAGAAATTCCGCCATCGCCCGGCCGAGCTCGGGCCGCGTGACCGCGCTCATATGATTGCCGGGGACAATCGCGTGGCAGCCGCGCGGCAGCAGATCGGCCAGAGACTCGGCCGAGCCGTTGTCGTCATCCTCCGCGCCGGCGACCACCAAAGTCGGCGTTTCGATCGCCGCCACCTCATCGCGCGGAGTGTCGACGAAGGTGGCGAGCACATGGAGCAGCGCGACCGGATCGCCCGCGACCGTCTTCAGGAAGGCCTCGGTCATCCACTCGGCCGTTCCGCGCTCGAAGCTGCCGAGGTTGGTAAGCACGCGGCGGAAATAGTCCCCCCGCCCGGCCGTGTTCAGGATGCCGCCCAGCCCCATGCCGGCGACGATCGCGCACCCCGGCTTCGCGCCCGTCGCCAGCATCCGCACCGTCGTTCGCCCGCCCAGCGAATAGCCGCCGAGATCATAGTCGGTGAGGCCGAGATGCTCGATCAGCGCGAAACCGTCCTCGGCGAGAATGTCGGGCGGATAAGCGGCGGCGTCATGCGGTTTGGCGCTGTCCCCGTGGCCGCGCAGGTCCGGCATGATGACGCGGCGGCCCAGCGCGGCGATCTTCGCCGCATGGCCGTAGCGGATCCAGTTGACATAAGCGGTGGAGAAATAGCCGTGGATCAGCACCACCGGCCGCCCCTCCCCCATTTCGCGATAGACCAGCTTCGCGCCGTCGCGGCCGCGGAAAGGGTGGAGGGGAAGATCAGTCGGGGAGCTTGCCAACGGCTTTCATCCAGCGATCGACGGCGGGCGCATGCTCGTCCAGGCGCTTGCCGGGGAGGTGGGAAACATCCATCCAGGCCTCCAGCGCCGTCTCGATCGAGAAGTTGGAGGTCGGGCGGAAGCGGGCGGGATCGTCGAACGAGCCGACGGTCAGGTCCATATTCTCGCCGTCGAGGAATTGGAAGCCGAGCGGCGTGCCGCAAGCCGAGCAGAAGGGCCGCCGCGCGATCGGCGAGGATTGGAACCAGTCCGGCTCGGCCGCCGTCCAGGTCACGTCGGCGGCGCGGACATTCTTGAAGGCGATCGAAACCCCGCCGGTGGCGCGCCGGCAATAGTTGCAATGGCAGAGATAGGCCTCGTCATCCGCGATCCCCACCTCGTAGCGCACGCGGCGGCACTGGCAGCCTCCGGTCACGATATCGCCCATTGTCTGCTCCTTTCACCCTCCATTTTTCCGTTCGGGCTGGGCCTGTCGAAGCCCTTTCTATTTTCGAACAGAAAAATGAACGGGCGCGGGAAGCAGACTGCCCGCGTGTGTATTGGCAGACCCACAAGACCAACTGCAACGCGGAACGGTCCGGTTTTTTGGTGTATCGCAAAGCGCTGTAATCCCCATCGCCCCTGCGGAGGCAGGAGCCCATCTCCGATGGCCAGCCCGGAGCAACGCCGGGGAGAGGGGCCCCTGCCTGCGCAGGGGCGATGGGAAGATGGATTAACCCTTCGCCGCCTTCCTCTTCGCGGGAGCCTTGCGCTTGCCCTTGGCCGGCCCCTTGGCGGCGCGCTCCGCGATCAGCTTGAGCGCTTCGTCCAGCGTGATCGCCTTCGGGTCCGCCGCCTTGGGCAAGGTGGCGTTGGTCGCGCCGTCGGTGACATAGGGGCCGTAGCGGCCCTCCATCACCTTCACCGGGCCGCCATTCTCCGGGCTCTCGCCCAGCACCGCGATCGGCTCGCGGCTCGCCGTCTGCCGACGCCCTCCGCCGTTCGCTGCTTCGGCGAGCTTGACGACGGCCGCGTTCATACCCGTCTCGAACACCTCAGCGGTGGAGGAGAGGCGGGCATATTTGCCGTCATGCGCCAGATAGGGGCCATAGCGGCCGATCGAGGCGGTGATTTCCTTGTTCGTCTCCGGATGCGGCCCGATCACGCGGGGCAGCGACAGCAGCTTGAGCGCCATCTCCAGATCGACTTCGCTCACATCCTTGGGGATCGAGGCGCGTTTGGCGTCCTTGCCTTCGCCGAGCTGGATGTAGGGCCCGAAACGCCCCGACTTGCGCTCCACGGCAAGGCCGGTTTCGGGATCCTCGCCCAGCGTCTCCGGCCCGGCGTCGGCGGCGTCGTTGGCTGCGCCTGCCTGGGCGAAGCGGCGGGTGAACTTGCATTCCGGATAGTTGGAGCAGGCGATGAACGCGCCGTAGCGGCCGCCGCGCAGCGAAAGTCGCCCCTCTCCGCAGGCCGGGCAGAGGCGCGGATCCGTGCCGTCGCCCTTGTCCGGAAAGAGATAGGGGGCGAGGAATTGATCGAGCTCGGCCGTCACCTCGGAGGGCTTCTGCTCCATGACTTCCGCCGTCTTGGGCTTGAAATCGCGCCAGAAGGCTTCGAGCACCGCCTGCCAGGCAGCGCGGCCGCCGGAGATGTCGTCCAGCTCCTCCTCCAGCTCAGCGGTGAAATCGTAGCTGACATATTTCTCGAAGAAGCGTTCGAGGAAGGCCGTCACCAGCCGCCCGCTCTCCTCGGGGAGAAAGCGGTTCTTCTCGACGCGCACATAATCGCGGTCCTTCAAGGTCTGGAGGACCGAGGCGTAGGTGGAGGGGCGGCCGATGCCCAGCTCCTCCATCTTCTTGACCAGCGAGGCTTCCGAATAGCGCGGCGGTGGCTGGGTGAAATGCTGTTCGGCCTTCACCGCCTTCACCGCCGGGCTGTCGCCCTCGTTCATGCGCGGCAGTCGGCGGCTTTCTTCATCCCCCTCATCGTCGCGCCCCTCCTCGTAGAGCGCGAGATAACCGGGGAAGAGCACCACCTGGCCGGTGGCGCGCAGCGCCAGCGAGCCGGTGCCGTCGGCGAGATCGACCGTTGTGCGCTCCAGCCGCGCCGACTGCATCTGGCTCGCCAACGCGCGCTTGTAGATCAGCTCATAGAGCCGGGCATGATCGCCCGACGCTGCGCGATCACGTTCGAAATCGGTGGGGCGGATCGCCTCGTGCGCCTCCTGCGCGTTCTTGGCCTTGGCGGTGTAATGACGCGGCTTGTCCGGCACATAGCCGCCGTCGTAGCGCTCGGCGATCGCCTTGCGGGCCGCCGAAATGGCGCTCTCGTCCATCTGCACGCCGTCGGTCCGCATATAGGTGATGAGGCCATCCTCGTAGAGCGACTGAGCGACGCGCATGGTGTGGCTGGCGGAGAAGCCGAGCTTGCGCGCCGCCTCCTGTTGGAGCGTGGAGGTGGTGAAGGGCGGCGGCGGATTGCGGGTGAGCGGCTTGGTCTCGACCGAGACGACGCTGAGCCGCGCCGCCTCGACATTGGCCTTGGCAGCGAGCGCTTCGCCTTCGTTGCCGATGGTGAGGCGATCGATCTTCTTCCCGCGCCACATCACCAGCCGGGCGACGAAAGGCACCGCATCCTGTTCCAGATCGGCGCTGACGGACCAATATTCCTGTGCCCGGAACGACTCGATCTCGCGCTCGCGATCAACCACCAATCGCAACGCCACGGATTGCACGCGCCCCGCCGATTTCGCGCCGGGCAGCTTGCGCCACAGCACCGGCGAAAGGGTGAAGCCGACGAGATAATCGAGCGCGCGGCGCGCCCGATAGGCGTCGATCAGATCCTCGTCGAGCTGACGGGGCTCGGCCATCGCCTTGGTGACGGCGGGTTTGGTGATCGCATTGAAGGTGACGCGCTGGACGTTTCCGGGCAGCGCACGGCGCTTCTTCAGCACCTCCTGCACATGCCAGCTAATCGCCTCGCCTTCTCGATCCGGGTCGGTGGCGAGGATCAGCGCATCCGCCCCCTTCGCGCCGTCCGCGATCGCCTTCAACTGCCGCGCCTTGTCCGGATAAGCCTCCCACTCCATCGCGAAGCCATGATCCGGGTCCACCGACCCGTCCTTTGCCGGCAGATCGCGGACATGGCCGTAGGAGGCGAGCACCTTATAGCCAGGGCCGAGATATTTCTCGATGGTCTTGGCCTTGGCGGGAGATTCGACGACGACGAGCTTCATGGGGCGGGATTGTCCTTACGCGTGTGCGTATGAGGGTGGGAAGCGAGGGGGCGCTTCGTCAAGCGGTGTTCGATCCTCCCCGGTCCGGGGAGGATCAGGTCAGGCTCACCTGCCCGCCCGCATGGCGCTGGAGGCGGCCGGCGAGTTCCAGTTCGAGCAGGACGGTCTGCACGATGGCGGGTGGGAGGGCGGATTGGCGGACCAGTTCGTCGACCGGCACGGGCACCGGACCGAGCAGGGCGAGGACGACGCGGCGATCGCCCTTGTCCGCATCCGCCGAGATGCGCGGGGCTCCGTAGCCGCCCGCCCCCGGATCGGCGAGCGCGGCGCGGGGATCGATGGGAGCAAGCGCCTCCAGCACGTCATCCGCCGTCTGGATCAAAGCCGCGCCTTCACGGATGAGCTGGTTGCAGCCCTGCGCGCGCGGATCGAGCGGAGAGCCGGGGACGGCCAGCACCTCGCGCCCGAACTCGGCCGCCTGCCGCGCGGTGATGAGCGAGCCGGACTTGGGCGCGGCTTCGACCACCACCACCGCCTGGGCCAGCCCCGCGATGATGCGGTTGCGATAGGGGAAATGGCGCGCGCGAGGCTCGGTGCCGGGCGGCTGCTCGGCGATCAGCAGGCCGCGTGTCGCGATCTCCTCCTGCAAACCTGCATTCTCGGGCGGATAGGCGATGTCGATGCCGCCGGCGATCACCGCGATCGTGCCGCTTTCCAGCGAGCCCTGATGCGCCGCCGTGTCGATGCCGCGCGCCAGCCCCGAGGCGACCGTCACGCCGCGCGCGCCCAGCTCCGCCGCCAGCCCGCGCGCGAAGCGGCAGGCGGAAGCGGAGGCGTTGCGCGCGCCGACCATGCCGATCACCGGCCTCTCTGCCAGAGCCCGCCGGCCCCGCACGATCAGCGCGGGCGGCGCGCTGGGGATCGCGGCGAGCGCCGCCGGATAGCCGGGCAGGCCCAGGAACAGATAGCGCGCGCCCGCCCGCTCGACCGCCACCACCTCCCGCTCGATCGCATCGAGCGAAGGAAGGACGGGCGGCTTGCCTCCCCCGCGCCGGGCGAGATCGGGAATTGCCGCCAGCGCGTCCGCCGGCGTTCCGAAGCGCGCGAGAAGCTGGGCGTAGCTGACCGGGCCGACGCCGGGCGTGCGGATCAGGCGGAGGCGCGCGATGCGATCGGCGCGGACCTCCCCGCCCTCGCCCGCCGCATCATCCCGCGCCAAGGCTCAGGCCCTGCCGCCGAAGCGCGGCTCGGTGCCGTCGAGCAGCCGTTCGAGATTGGCGCGATGCTTCCACAGCACCACGATGGCGAGCAGCAGGAACAGCACGGCGAGATCGGAGCGCCCCATCAGCGCGGCGGCGACGGGCGTGGCGAGCGCGGCGGTCATGCCGCCCACCGAGCTGTGCCGAGTCGCCGCGAAGGCGATCAGCCATACGACCGCGAAGGCGATCCCGCAGGACCAGGCCAGCGCCAGCGCGATGCCGAGCAGGGTCGCCACTCCCTTGCCCCCGCGAAAACGCAGCCAGACGGGGAAGACATGGCCGAGAAAGGCGAAGCCGCCGGCGAGGAGCTGCATCATCGAAGGCGGCATCGGATCGGGCCAGATCAGGCCGACAACGATCACCGCCACCGCGCCCTTGGCGGCGTCCAGCAGCAGGGTGAGCGCGGCCAGCCCCTTGCGCCCGGTGCGCAGCACGTTGGTGGCGCCGATATTGCCGGAGCCGATGGTGCGCGGATCGGCCGCGCCGCCCGCGCGGGTGACGATCAGCCCGAAAGGTATCGAGCCCAGCGCATAGCCGATGAGCGCGGCCGCGCAGAGCGTCAGCCAGTCCCCACCCATATGCACGCTCCCCCGTTACTGCGACAGGAACATAGGCGATCGGTGAGGATGCGCAACAAAATGGATTAGGATCGCGCCGCCTCGCTATCGTAACTTACGGCGCCTTTTCTCCTCCATCACCGCCGCTATAGAGCGCGACTGTGACCGATGCCGACCGCCCCCTCCTCGTCTTCGATTCGGGCGTGGGCGGGCTTTCCGTGCTCGACGCGATCCGCCGCCGCCTGCCCGCTGCCCCGATCGTCTACGCTGCCGATTCGGGCGGATTCCCTTACGGCACCAAGGGTGAGGCGGAGATCGCGGCACGCGTGCCGGCGCTGCTCGGGCGGTTCGCCGAACGCTATCGCCCGCGCCTGATCGTGATCGCCTGCAACACCGCCTCCACCATCGCGCTGGGGGCGGTGCGCGTCGCGCTCGACCTGCCGATCGTCGGCACCGTGCCCGCGATCAAGCCCGCCGCCGAACGATCGCAAACGCGCGTCATCGGCGTGCTCGGCACCGACGCCACCGTCCGCCAGCCCTATGTCGACCGGCTCGCCGCCGAGTTCGCCACCGATTGCCTGGTGCTGCGCCACGGCTCGGCCCGGCTGGTCGAACTCGCCGAGGCGGCGCTCCGGGGCGATCCGGGCGAGACGGCGGAGTATCGCACCGTGCTCGCCGGCCTTCTCGACCAGCCCGGCGGCGAGCGGATCGACACCGTGGTGCTCGCCTGCACCCATTTCCCGCTGGTCGCCGACCGCCTCGCCGAAGCCGCTCCCCGCCCGCTCATTTTCGTCGACGGCGCGGAAGGTATCGCCCGGCGCGTCGCTTATCTCACGGAAGGCCAGCCCTGGCCGGAGAAAGCGCCGGAGGGGGTGGCGGTGTTCACGTCGAACGAAGATGTGGAGCCGCTTCGCCCGGCGCTCGCGGCGCGGGAGTTGGGGCGGGTCGCGATCCTCTAAAACCCTCTCTCTAAAAGCCCTCTCCCTCGAGGGAGAGGGTTGGGTGAGGGCGGCCCGCGCTAGACAGCGGGGACGCTCGCTTCGCTCGCGCCCCTCACCCCGACCCTCTCCCGCAAGCGGGAGAGGGAGTAGCTGCTTCCACCCGTAAATTTCCCCCTCCGACGGGTGGAAAATCGCGGCGGCACGCGTTATGTGGCGCGCGGCAGCACGGGAGCGGGGCTCTTGGATTATCAGCGTGTTTTCGCCCAGGCGATCGACCGGCTTCATGCCGAGGGGCGCTACCGCGTCTTCATCGACATCCTGCGCAACAAGGGCGCTTTTCCCAACGCCCGCTGCTTCGCCGGGCATAATGGGCCCAAGCCGGTCACGGTCTGGTGCTCGAACGATTATCTCTCGATGGGCCAGCACCCCAAGGTGGTCGCCGCGATGGAGGAGGCGCTGCACGATGTCGGCGCGGGCGCGGGCGGCACGCGCAACATCGGCGGCAACACCCATTACCATATCGATCTGGAGGCAGAGCTCGCCGATCTCCACGGCAAGGAAGGCGCGCTGCTGTTCACCTCGGGCTATGTCTCGAACGAGGCGGCGCTCTCCACATTGGGCAAGCTGCTGCCGGGCTGCATCATCTTCTCGGACGAATTGAACCACGCCTCGATGATCGCGGGCATCCGCAATTCGGGCTGCGAGAAGCGGGTGTTCCGCCACAATGATCTCGTCCACCTCGAGGAACTGCTCAAGGAAGCCGATCCCGAGGCGCCCAAGCTGATCGCCTTCGAGAGCGTCTATTCGATGGACGCGGACATCGCCCCGATCGCGGCGATCTGCGACCTCGCCGATAAATATAACGCGCTCACCTACCTGGACGAGGTGCATGCGGTGGGCATGTATGGGCCGCGCGGCGGCGGCGTCTCCGAGCGGGACGGCGTGGCCCACCGGCTCACCATCATCGAAGGCACGCTGGGCAAGGCCTTCGGCGTGATGGGCGGCTATATCGCGGCGGACCGGACGATCATCGACGTGATCCGCAGCTATGCGCCGGGCTTCATCTTCACCACCTCGCTCTCGCCGGTGCTGGTGGCGGGCGCGCTGGCGAGCGTACGACACCTCAAGGAATCCACCGCAGAGCGCGAAGGCCAGCAAGCGGCCGCCGCCATGCTCAAGCGGCTGTTCGCGGAAGCCGGCCTGCCGGTGATGCCCTCCACCACGCATATCGTGCCGCTGCTGGTCGGCGATCCGGTGAAGGCCAAGAAGATCAGCGATATCCTGCTCGCCGAATATGGCGTTTACGTCCAGCCGATCAATTTCCCGACCGTGCCGCGCGGCACCGAGCGGCTGCGCTTCACCCCCGGCCCGACGCATAGTGAAGAGATGATGCGCGAGCTGACCCGGGCGCTCGGCGAGATCTGGGATCGGCTGGAATTGCGCGCGGCGGCCTGACCGATCAGGACGGATCGCGCAGGAGCTGCTCCATCACCGACGGGTGCAGCGGCGCGGCGAAGACGCAGCCGGCGGCCAGCCCGTCGCTCCACACCACCCGCGCCATCAACGGAGCGAGCGCCCCGAGCTTGATCCACATTACGCTGTCGACGGGCAGCTTTTCGTCGGTGGCGACGCGGAAACCTGTGGCGGAAAGATCGGTGACGGTCGCCGGCAAGCGGATTGATCCGCGCCGCACGCCTGCCTCCATCCGCGTGCCATGACGTTCACTGGCGCGATGCTCCGCACCTGTCAGGCTCAATTCGGCCGCAACCTGCACCATGCTTGCCCGTCCCCGGCTTTGCTCGTCCGATAATCCTGCCGGATAAACCCGCAACAATCGGTTAAGATCAGGCGTTCCCAAATCGTGGCGAGAATAGATGGCCCGCCGATTGTCGTAATTGCCTTAATTGAACCTGCCCCCGTTGCACTGGACTTGCCTCTCTCCGCAAAAGGCGTAAGGAAGCCGGATGGAACGGGCGATCTCCTCAATCGTCCGCGATATTTCTCACGGAAAGGATCACGGCGTGACCGACGACATGAAGAATGAGCTGCTCGGGCTTACCGCCGATATCGTCGCGGCGCATGTCGCCAATAATCGCGTGGCGACCGGCGAAGTCGCCGATCTCATCGCCCAGGTGCACGAGGCGCTGAGCGGCCTCGCTTCGCCCAAGGAACCGGAAGCCCCCGCGCAGCAGCCGGCGGTTCCGATCCGTTCTTCCGTGAAGAACGACTATATCGTCTGCCTGGAAGACGGCAAAAAGCTGAAGATGCTCAAGCGCTATCTGCGCACCAACTATAATATGACGCCGGACGAGTATCGCGCGAAATGGGGCCTGCCGCGCGATTATCCGATGGTCGCGCCGGCCTATGCCGAGCAGCGCCGCAGCCTCGCCCATCAGATCGGGCTGGGCCGCAAGAAAAGCGGCGAGCCCGCCGCCGCGAAGAAGGCGCCGGCCAAGAAGGCCCCGGCCAAGCCGCGCGGCCGCCCCCGGAAAGCCGCCGCCAAGGCGTGAGCGATCGGCGCGATCGCGCCAAGGCGGCCGCCGCCGAGGCCGCCGTCGCCGAGGTGCGGAACGGCATGCTGGTCGGGCTCGGCACCGGCAGCACCGCGGCGTTCGCGATCGCCGCGCTCGGCCGCCGTGTCGCCGACGGGCTGAGCGTCACCGCCGCCGCCACCTCGCTCGCCACCGAACGGGCGGCGCGCGCGGCCGGGATCGAGGTGATCGCTTTCGAGGATGTCGGCTGTGTCGATCTCGCCATCGACGGAGCGGACGAGATCGACCCCGAATGTCGCGCGATCAAGGGCGCGGGCGGCGCGCTGCTCCGCGAAAAGGTGGTCGCCGCCTCCGCCGCGCGGATGATCTGCATCGTCGACGACAGCAAGCCGGTGGCGCAGCTCGGCGCGCATCCGCTGCCGATCGAGGTGCTCCCCTTCGCGCAAAGCTTCGTCGCCCACGCGATCGAACGGCTCGGCGGCGCGCCCCGCCTGCGCCGCGCGGCCACCGGCGAGCCGGCGCTCAGCGATCAATCCAACCTGCTGATCGACTGCGCCTTCGGCCTCATTTCCGATCCCGCCGCGCTGGCCCGCGCGCTCGATTCCATTCCCGGCCTGCTCGGCCACGGCCTGTTCCTCGACGAGATTGACACGGTGCTGATCGGCTTGGGGAACGGCGTCGAGCGGCGCGAAAGGCGTAGCGAGTAAACGTATCGGCGGGTGCGGCCGCGCCCCCTTTTCGGATGCTTTCCCCAGGAACCAGCGCTTGCGCTCGGCCGTTAGGCGGGGCAGAGCGCGCGGCATCTGCGCAGCCGGGGATCATTGCATGAGCGAAACCGAAACCACCGACCGCCCGTCCACGCATGTGACGGAGGACGGATCGCTCGATCGTCTCGCGATCGATACCATCCGCACGCTGGCGATGGACGCCGTGCAGAAGGCGAACAGCGGCCATCCCGGCACGCCGATGGCGCTCGCGCCGATCGGATATACGCTGTGGACGAAGTTCCTGCGCTATGATCCGGACAGGCCGGACTGGCCCAACCGCGATCGCTTCGTGCTCTCCGTCGGCCACGCCTCGATGCTGCTCTATGCGCTGCTGCACCTCGCCGGCGTCAAGGAGATCGACAAGCACGGCAAGCCCACGGGCAAGCCCGCCGTCAGCCTGGAGGACATCAAGAACTTCCGGCAACTGGGCTCCAAGACGCCGGGCCATCCCGAATATCGCATGACTACCGGCATCGAGACGACCACCGGCCCGCTCGGCCAGGGCTGCGGCAATTCGGTGGGCATGGCGATCGCCGAACGCTGGCTCGCCGCGCACTTCAACCGTGAAGGCTTCCCCCTGTTCGATCATGACGTTTACGTCTTCTGCTCGGACGGGGACATGATGGAGGGTGTGGCGAGCGAGGCCGCCTCGATGGCGGGGCACCTGAAGCTCTCCAACCTCTGCTGGATCTACGATTCGAACGACATCACCATCGAGGGCGGCACCCCGCTCGCCTTCGACGAGGATGTCGCCAAGCGCTTCGAGGCCTATGGCTGGAAGACGCTGATCGTCCATGACGCCGAGGATACGCAGGCGTTCGCGAAGGCGATCGAGGAGTTCAAGGCTACCGACGACCGCCCCACCTTCGTCGTCGTACGATCGGTGATCGGCATCGGCTTCCCCACCCGCGCCGGCACCCACAAAGCCCATTCCGATGCGCCCGGCGAGGAGGAGATCCGCGGGGCGAAGGAAAGCTATGGCTGGCCGCCCGAGGCGCAGTTCTGCGTGCCCGAGGAAGCCAAGAAGCATTTCGAGGAGGCGATCGCCGATCGCGGCGGCGCGCTGCGCGAGGAATGGGAGGCGATGTTCGCCCGCTACCGCGAGCTCTTCCCCGATCTCGCCCACGAACTCGACCTGATGCGCGCGGGCAAGCTGCCCGAAGGCTGGGACAAGGATCTGCCGACCTTCGAGGCGGACGAGAAGGGCATGGCCAGCCGCGAGGCGAGCGGCAAGGTGCTGAACGCGATCGCGCCCCGGGTGCCGTGGCTGGTCGGCGGCGCGGCCGATCTCGCGCCCTCCACCAAGACGGATATCAAGGGCGCGCCCTCGCTGGAGGCCGATTGTTACGGCGGCCGCAACATGCATTTCGGCATCCGCGAGCATGCGATGGGCGCGATCGCCAACGGCATGACGCTGAGCTATCTGCGCGGCTACACTGGCACCTTCCTGGTGTTCTCGGACTATATGCGCCCGCCGATCCGGCTTTCCGCGATCATGGAATTGCCGGTCATCTTCGTCTTCACCCATGACTCCATCGGCGTCGGTGAGGACGGACCCACCCATCAGCCGATCGAGCAGATCACCGCGCTGCGCGGCATTCCGGACATGGACGTGATCCGCCCGGCCGACGCCAACGAGACGCGGGTGGCCTGGCAGATGGCGCTGGGCGCGAGCGATCACCCGACCTGCCTGATCCTCTCGCGCCAGCCGCTCCCCACGCTCGACCGCTCGCGCTACGCCCCGGCGGACGGCGCGGTGAAGGGCGCCTATGTGCTGAACAAAGAGGATGGCGGCAAGCCCGATCTGATCCTGATCGCCACCGGCTCCGAAGTCTCGCTCGCGGCGCAGGCGGCCGACGTGCTGGCGAAGGACGGCAGGAAGATTCGCGTCGTCTCGATGCCGAGCTGGCACCGTTTCGAGAAGCAGGACAATGCCTACAAGGAAAGCGTGCTGCCGCCCTCGGTCAAGGCGCGGGTCGCGATCGAGCAGGGCGGGGAGATCGGCTGGGATCGTTATGTCGGCCTGGACGGCGCCACCGTCACCATGTCGACCTTCGGCGCTTCCGCCCCGATCAAGAAACTGCAGGAGAAGTTCGGCTTCACCGTCGACAATGTCGTCAAGGTGGCCCGCGAGGTGATGGAGAAGGTGAAGGGATGAGCGACCGGCTGCACAGACTCGAAGAGGCCGGGCAGGCTATCTGGCTCGATTTCATCGACCGCAAGTTCCTGAACGAAGGCGGCCTCAAAAAGCTGGTCGAGGAGGATGGGCTCACCGGCGTCACCTCCAACCCTTCCATCTTCGAGAAGGCGATCGGGCAGTCGGACACCTATGACGAGCAGCTCAAGGCCGATCTGGAGAAAGCCGACGCGCCTGTGGAGGCCGCTTATGAGAGCCTCGCCATCGCCGACATCCGCACCGCCTGCGATACGCTCAGGCCCGTCTATGACCGGCTGGACGGCAAGGACGGCTATGTCTCGATCGAGGTTTCGCCTTATCTGGCGATGGACACCGAAACGACCAACGCCGCCGCCGCGCGGCTGTGGAAGACGGTCGACCGGCCCAATCTGATGATCAAGATTCCCAGCACGAAGCCGGGCGTGCCGGCGATCCGGGAATCGCTCACCAACGGCATCAACATCAATATCACATTGCTGTTCGGCATCGACGCCTACAAGGCGGTGCTGGAAGCGTATCTCGCGGCGCTCGAGGCGCGGGTGGAAAAGGGCCAACCGATCGACCGCCTCGCCAGCGTCGCCAGCTTCTTCGTCAGCCGCATCGACACCAAGATCGACAAGGCGATCGACGAGCGGGTGGCGAAAGGCGACCCCGAAGGCGAGGCTCTGAATGCAATTAAGGGCAAGGTCGCCATCGCCAACGCCAAGATGGCCTATCAGCATTATCTGGAGGTGATGGGTTCGCAGCGCTGGCAGGCGCTCGCCGCCAAAGGCGCGATGCCGCAGCGGCTGCTCTGGGCCTCCACCGGCACCAAGAACCCGGATTATTCCGACGTCCTCTATGTCGAGACGCTGATCGGCCGCGACACTGTCAACACCGTTCCGCCCAAGACGCTCGACGCCTTCCGCGATCATGGCGAAGTCTCCAACAGCCTGACCGCCGATGTCGACGAGGCGCGCCATGTGCTCGCCGAGGCCGAGCGGCTGGGGCTCGATCTGAACGGCGTCACCGATACGCTGGTGGAAGAAGGCGTGCGCTCCTTCGCCGATGCGGCCGACACGCTCTACGGCGCCGTGGCCGACAAGCGCGCCAAGTTCCTGGGCGACAGGCTGGACGGCATGGAGGCCGCGCTTCCCGACGAGCTTTCCGTCAAAGTGAAGGATGGGATCGAGAAGGCGCGCACCGAAGGCTGGTCGCGCAAGCTCTGGGCGCATGACGCCTCGCTGTGGACCGGCAAGGACGAGGCCAAATGGCTCGGCTGGCTGGCCGCGGCCAAGGGCGAGCAGGTCGATTTCGCGGCGCTCCAGCAGCTCGGCGAGGAGGCGAAGCGCTACAAGGACGCGGTGCTGCTCGGCATGGGCGGCTCCAGCCTCGGGCCGGAGGTGATCGGGCGCATCCTGGGATCCGCGCAAGGGCATCCCAAGCTGCATGTGCTGGACAGCACCGATCCGGGCCAGGTGGGCGGCGTCTCCGACGCGATCGATCCGGCGAACACGCTGTTCATCGTCTCCTCCAAATCGGGCTCGACGATGGAGCCCGAGCTGCTGCGCGCCTATTTCTTCGATCGCGTGGCGCAGGCGGTGGGCAAGGAGGAAGCGGGCAAGTGCTTCATCGCCGTCACCGATCCCGGTTCGGACCTGGAGAAGATCGCGAGCCAAGACGGCTTCGCCCATATCTTCCACGGCGATCCGGAAATCGGCGGGCGCTATTCGGTGCTTTCGGTGTTCGGCATGGTTCCCGCTGCCGCGATCGGCGTCGACGTGCCCGCTTTCTTCGAAACGACGCGCGCGATGGTCAATTCGGTGGGCGGAGATGCGCCCCCGGCGCACAATCCGGGCGTGAAGCTGGGCGTGATCATCGGCACGGCGGCGGTCAATGGGCGCGACAAGCTGACCCTGCTCCCCTCCCCGCGCCTCAAGCCGTTCGGCTCATGGCTGGAGCAGCTTCTCGCCGAGTCGACCGGCAAGCACGGCAAGGGCATCGTGCCGGTCGATCTCGAACCGGCGGGTGACCCTTCCGCCTATGGCGACGATCGGCTGTTCGTGCATCTCCACCTCGCAGGCGACGACGATGCGGCGCTTCATGCCAAGCTCAATGCGCTCAAGGCGGCGGGGCAGCCGATCGTCACCATCACCCTCGCCAGGCCCGAGGACATCGGGCAGGAGTTCGTCCGCTGGGAGGTGGCGACCGCCATCGCCGGCGCGGTGATTGGCATCAATCCCTTCGACCAGCCCGATGTCGAGGACGCCAAGGTGCAGGCGCGCGATCTGATCGAAGCCTATGAGAAATCCGGCCATCTCGAACCTGAAAAGGCCTTTTTCGAGGATGACGGGCTGGCCTTCTTCGCGCCCGATCCCGTTCAGGGCGACAGCGCGGAGGCAATCCTGAAGGCGCATTTCGGCGCGGCCCAACCGGGCGGCTATATCGGCTTTCTCGCCTATATCGAGCGCGACGACGCCGACGAGCGGGCGATCGAGGCGATGCGCGTGGCGGTGCGGGCGCGCCATAAGGTTGCGACCGTCGCCGGCTTTGGCCCGCGCTTCCTCCACTCGACGGGGCAGGCCTACAAGGGCGGCCCCAAGGACGGCGTCTTCCTCACCATCACCCGGCAGCCCGCCCAGGACATCGCCATACCGGGCAAGAAGGCGAGCTTCGGCACCGTCCAGCTCGCTCAGGCGCGCGGCGACATGGAGGTGCTCCACAAGCGCGGCCAGAAGGTGCTGCGGGTCCACCTCAAGGATGAAAAGGCCGGGCTCCAGGCCCTCGCCCGCGCGTTGGGAGCCCAGACGCAGCACTGAGAAGGAGCGAACATACGATGCGGATCGGGATCGTCGGCCTCGGCCGGATGGGCGGCAATATCGCCCGCAGGCTCATGCGGCACGACCATGAGGCGGTGGTCTGGGATCGCAATGACAAGGCGGTGAAGGAACTGGGCGGCGAAGGCGCGGACGGCGCCGCCTCGCTCGAGGATCTGGTGAAGAAGCTGGAAGCGCCGCGCACCGTCTGGGTGATGCTGCCCGCCGGCGATCCCACCGAGCAGACCGTCGCCAAATTGGGCGAGCTGCTCGACAAGGGCGACACCATCATCGACGGCGGCAACAGCTTCTACAAGGACGATATCCGCCGCGCCAGGGCGCTAAGGGAAAAGGGTCTCCACTATATCGACGTCGGCACCTCGGGCGGCGTGTGGGGGCTGGAGCGCGGCTATTGTATGATGATCGGCGGCCCGGAGGATCAGGTCCGCCGCCTCGATCCGATCTTCGAGGCGCTGGCCCCCGGCTTCGGCACGATCGAGCGCACGCCGGGCCGCAGCAAGCAGGATATTCGCGCCGAGAAAGGCTATCTCCACGCCGGGCCGGCGGGCGCGGGCCACTTCGTCAAGATGGTCCACAACGGCATCGAATATGGCCTGATGCAGGCCTATGCCGAGGGCTTCGACATTCTCTCCTCGAAAAGCTCAGACAAGCTGCGGGAGGACGAACGCTACGATCTCAACCTCACCGACATCGCCGAGGTGTGGCGGCGCGGCAGCGTGATCTCCTCCTGGCTACTCGATCTTTCCGCCGCCGCGCTGGCCGAGAACAGCGAGCTCAGCCAGTATAATGGCGTGGTCGCGGATTCGGGCGAAGGCCATTGGACGATCGAGGCGGCGATGGAGGAGGCGGTGCCCGTCCACGTCCTCTCCTCCGCGCTCTACGCGCGCTATCGCTCGCGGGTGGAGCATACGTTCGGGGACAAGCTGCTCTCGGCGATGCGTCACGGCTTCGGGGGCCATGTCGAGATGCCGCAATAATGGCGGCGCAAAGGACGGTGAAGCCGGGCGAGCCCGCCCCGCCCGCGACCTTGGTGATCTTCGGCGGCGCGGGCGATCTCGCCCGCCGCCTGCTCACCCCCGCCATCGTCAATCTGACGCGCGACGGGCTGATCGGCGACGATCTCGACATCATCATATTCAGCCGCGGCCCGGACGAGGGCATCGCCGATCACCTCGCCCAGCATCTCGATCTCAAGGATGCCGCGATCAAAAAGGCGTGGAAGAAGCGGACCGCAAAGCTCCGCTATTTTCAGGCCGATTTTGGCGACGAGGAGGCGTTCGCCAGGCTGGCCGACGAGCTGAAGGACGCCGGCAACATCGCTTTCTATCTCGCTGTCGCACCGCGCTTCTTCGCACCGATCGCGGAGGCGCTGGGCCGGGCGAAGCTGCTCGATCAGAAGCAGGGCTTCCGCCGTCTCGTCGTCGAAAAGCCGTTCGGCCACGATCTCAAGTCCGCCCGCGCGCTCAACAAGCAACTCCTCGCCCAGATGGACGAGAGCCAGATTTTCCGCATCGATCATTTCCTCGGCAAGGAGACGGTGCAGAACATCATGGTCGCGCGCTTCGGCAACATCTTCCTCGAAGCGCTGTGGAACAACCGCTACGTCGATCATGTCCAGATCACCGCCGCCGAGACGGTGGACGTGGGCACGCGCGGCGCCTTCTACGACGCGACCGGCGCGCTGCAAGACATGGTGCCCAACCATCTGTTCCAGATGCTGGCGATGATCGGCATGGAGCCGCCCAACAGCTTCGACGCCGAGGCGGTTCGCAATGAAAAGGCCAAGCTGCTCGACGCGGTGCGCGTGCCCACCGCCGCCGAGGCGCGCAAGGAAGCGGTGCGCGGCCAATACACCGCGGGAACGGCGGGCGGGAACAAGGTGAAATCCTACCGCAAATCCCCGGACGTCGCGCCGGACAGCCGCACCGAAACCTACGCCGCGCTTCGGCTGTGGGTGGATAGCTGGCGCTGGACGGGCGTGCCCTTCTATCTGCGCACCGGCAAGGCGCTCGCGGCGCGCGACACCGAGATCGTTATCCAGTTCAAGCCGGTGGCGCTGGCCCTGTTCCGGGAGGAGGAGAAGGCGGACATCCCGCCCAACCGGCTCATCATCCAGATCCAGCCCAATGAGGGGCTCGCCATCCGCTTCGCCGCCAAGCGGCCGGGGCCGCTGGTCGACACCGCGCCGGTCTGCCTCGACTTCCGCTACGCCGACGCCTTCGACATGGGGCCGCGCACCGGCTACGAGACGCTGATCTACGACATGCTGCTGGGCGACCAGTCCCTGTTCCAGCGCGCCGACATGGTGGAGCGCGGCTGGGAGATCGTCGAGCCGATCCTGAAGGCATGGCAGAAGGGCGAGCCGGAGGACTATAAGGCGGGCTCGACAGGCCCTTCCTGCGCCGACGAGCTGATCGAGCGCGACGGCCGCCAATGGCATCCGATCTCGTGAGCGGCGCGGCCGAGCGGGCGATCCGCCTGCTGGTCTGCGATGTCGACGGCACGCTGGTTCGCCACGACAAGAGCCTGTCGGACGCGACCATCGCGGCGGCGCGGCGGTTGACCCGCGCCCATGTCGCCATGACACTCATCAGCGCGCGGCCGCCTTCGGGCATAGTGCCGCTGGCGAAGCTGCTGGAGCTCGGCTCCCCCCTCGCCGCGTTCAACGGCGGCACCCTCTTCACGCCGGACGGGACGATCCTCGCCGCGCATCATCTCGACGCGGAGGCGAGCCGCAAGGCCGTCGCCCTGTTCGAGCAGGCCGGCGTCACCATCTGGGCCTATGCCGACGGCCAGTGGTATGCGAGCGACGCCGACAATCCGCATATCGGCCATGAGCGCAAAGCCTCGATGGTCGAGCCCGTCGTCACCCGCGATTTCGACAGCCTGCATGGCCGGATCGACAAGGTCGTCGCCGTCTCGGACGATCATGGGCTGATCGAACGGCTGGAGCGCGAGGGGAAGGCCGCGCTCGGCGACGCCGCCAACGTCTCGCGTTCGCAGACCTATTATTGCGACGTCACCCATGCGCTCGCCAACAAGGGCAACGGCATCGCCGTGCTGGCGGACGCGATCGGCGTCCCACTCGCCGACACCGCCGCGATCGGCGACATGCCCAACGACATCGCCATGCTCCAACGCGCCGCGCTGTCCATCGCGATGGGCCAGGCCCCGATCGAGGTGAAGGAGCATGCCCGGTGGGTCACCGCCGGCAATGACGAGGACGGCGTCGCCAAGGCGATCGACCGCATCCTGATCCCGGAGGTCACGCGTCATCGGCTTTAACGCCGCATCCGAGCAATTCCGGCTCATCCGCCATATAAATTCGCCGGGACCAGATACGCAGCGAGCTCTGGTTAACCTCGCCTTAGCCTCTGCGCGCGCAGAAAGGCCGCCTATTCCGGGGCTTTCGTGTATGACACTCGCCAATACCGTCCGCCGCGCCGCCAAGCTTTCCGGCGATCTCGGCATCCGCACGCTCGATCTCCAGGCCAATATCGCGGCGCTCGCCGAGCGCGTCGTCGAACAGGCGGCGACGGTCGAGCGGATCGGGGCGGATGCGGACCGGCTGGAGCGCGATCAGCAATCCGTCTCGGCTGCCGCGCGCGAGGCCAAGGAGAAGGCGTCCGCCGCCCATGGCGTCATCGATGATTCGACCGCGCGCCTCGCCGGCGCCACCGCCGATGTCGTCGAGCTGATCGACCAGGTGAGCCAGATCCATGCCGGGCTCGGCAGCTTCAACGCCGCGCTCGCCTCGGTCGCGCAGGTGACGGAGGCGATCAGCCGCATCACCGGACAGGTCAACCTGCTCGCGCTCAACGCCACCATCGAGGCGGCGCGCGCAGGCGACGCGGGGCGCGGCTTCGCGGTGGTGGCGCAAGAGGTGAAGAAGCTCGCGCTCGAAACCGCGGCGGCGACGCAGAAGATCGACCAGTCCGTCCGTGCGTTGACCGGCGAGGCGGGCACGATGCTCTCGCGCATCGAAAGCGGCGTGGACAAGGCCCGCGCCGCCCATAACGGCACACGACAGATCGAGGCGCTTGTCGACGAGCTCAAGACGCTGATGCTGGGTCTTTCCGACGATAGCGACGCGGTGTCACGCGCGATGGAATCGATCGTCGGCGCGGTTTCCGGCGTGCGCCACGGCATCGGCGCGCTGGGGGACAGCTCAGGCGACAACGCCGCCGACCTGACCCAGCTCAGCAAGCTGCTCACCGGCGTCAGCGACGATACCAACGTGCTGCTGCAATATATGGCGGAAAGCGAGATCGAGATTCCCGATACGCCCTATATCCGCTTCGCCACCCATGTCGCCGACGACGTCGCCGCCAAGGTGGAAGCCGACATCGCCGCGGGCCGCATCACACTGGATCAGGTGATGAGCGATCATTACCGCCCCATACCCGGCTCCGATCCTGCGCAATTTGAGCATCCCGTGGTGCCCTTCATCGTCACCGCGGCGCGCCCGCATCAGGAGGCGGCGCGCAAGCTGCCCGGCTTTTTCGGCATGACCATGACCGACCGCAACACCTATGGCGCCGTCCAGATGCCCGAACGATCGCTGCCGCGCCGGCCGAACGATCCGGAATGGAACAGCGAATATTCGCGCCATCTTCAGATGTTCGATTACGAAGACCAGCGCGCCCAGTGCCTCACGACGCAGCCCTTCCTCATCAAGGCCTATCGCCGCCCGCTCGCCTCCGGCGGGGTGATGCTCTTGAAGCAGGTCATCGCCTCGATCCACATCGGCGGCCGCCACTGGGGCATCCTCCAGCTCGCCTATCAGGATCAGGGGTAAATCCTCCCCAAGCTTGCTTGGGGATCGGGACCAGCCCCGGACTTGTTCCGGGGATGGTGGAGAGACGGCGGGCGTAGTCCGCCGCCTTCGACGGCGGCCCCTCCACCACTCGCTTCGCGAGGGGTCTCCCTCCCCCCGCTTGGCGCGGGGAGGATCGTAAGCCTTGCCTTCCGGGCCGCCCACGCTAAGCCGCTCGGGCCATGATCCTCGTCCTCGACAATTATGACAGCTTCACCTGGAACCTGGTCCATTATCTCCAGGAGCTGGGCGCGGCCGTCGAGGTGGTGCGCAACGATCGTGTAGGCGTCGGCCAGGCCATGTCGAGCGGGGCGCAGGCATTCCTCATCTCGCCGGGCCCCTGCACGCCCAACGAAGCCGGCATCAGCCTCGATCTGGTGAAGGCCTGCGCGGCGGAGCGGCGGCCGCTGCTCGGCGTCTGCCTCGGCCATCAGGCGATCGGGCAGGCGTTCGGCGGCACGGTGGCGCGCGCGCACCGGCTGATGCACGGCAAGACGAGCGCGATCGGGCATGACGGCACCGGCCTGTTCGAAGGCCTCCCCACCCCCTTCACCGCGACCCGTTACCATTCGCTGATCGTCGAGCAGCAGGGCCTGCCGCCCGAGCTGATCGTCAACGCGCGTAGCGAGGACGGCTCGATCATGGGCTTCCGCCATCGCGATCTGCCGATCCACGGCGTCCAGTTCCACCCCGAAAGCATCGCCACCGAGCATGGCCATGCGATGCTCGCCAATTTCCTGCGGATCGCCGGCCTGCCGGTGCGCGAGCGCCGGCCCGCATGACCCGGCTAGCGCTGCTCCCCGATCCCGCCAGCCCCCTCGAGTTCGAGACGGCGGAAGCCGCCTTCGCCGATATTCTCGACGGCCTCGTGTCCGAGGAGACGGTGCAGGCGTTCCTGACCGCCCTCACCTTGCGCGACGAGACGGCCACCGAGATCGCCGCCGCCGCCCGCGCGTTGCGCGAGCGCATGATCGAGGTGAAGGCGCCGCCGGGCGCGATCGACGTCTGCGGCACCGGCGGCGACGGCGCGCACAGCCTCAACATCTCGACCGCGGTGGCGATCGTGCTCGCCGCCTGCGGCGTGCCGGTCGCCAAGCATGGCAACCGGGCGGCTTCGTCCAAAGCGGGCGCGGCCGACACGCTGGAGGCGCTGGGTCTCGATCTCGACCGCGCCGCCGCCAGCGCGGAGGAAAGCCTGGAGGCGCTCGGCCTCGCCTTCCTGTTCGCACAAACACATCATCCCGCGCTCGGTCGCCTCGCCGCCGTGCGCCGCGCGATCGGGCGGCGGACGATCTTCAACATCGTCGGCCCCTTATGCAATCCGGCCCGCGTCACCCGGCAGCTCATGGGGGTGGCGCGCACCGACTATCTCGGGACCGTCGCCGAGGCGCTGCGCCTGCTCGGCACGGAGAGCGCGATGATCGTGGCGGGCGACGAGGGGCTGGATGAACTATCCATCGCCGGCGGCAGCCGCGTCGTCCGCCTCGGCGCGTGCGGGGATCATGAGGAGCATGTGCGGCCCGAGGACGTGGGCCTCGGGCCCCATCCGCTCGCGGCGGTGCGCGGCGGGGATGCGGCCTATAACGCCCGCGCTTTGCTCGCCCTGCTGGCGGGCGAGCCTGGCCCCTATCGCGACGCGGTGCTGCTCAACGCCGCCGCCGCGCTGATCGTCGCCGGCCGCGCGGGCGACTGGGCGACTGGCGCGGCGCAAGCGGCCGAGGCGATCGACGACGGCTCGGCCGAAACCCTCCTCGCCCGCTGGATCGCGTTCTGATGGCAACCGTGCTCGACACCATTCTCGCCGCCACCCGCGAGGAAGTCGCCCGGCGCAAGGCGGACACCTCGGTCGCGGTGCTGGAGGAGATCGCGCGGGACATGGCGCGCCCGCGCGGCTTCGCCGACGCGCTCACCCGCAAGGCGGCGACCGGCCATGCCCTGATCGCCGAGATCAAGAAAGCGAGCCCGTCGAAGGGCCTGATCCGCGCCGATTTCGATCCCGCCGCCCACGCCCGCGCCTATCAGGCAGGCGGCGCGGCCTGCCTCTCCGTGCTCACCGACGCGCCCTTCTTTCAGGGGCATGAGGATTATCTGATCGCCGCGCGCGCCGCCTCGACGCTCCCCATCATCCGCAAGGATTTCATGGTCGATCCCTGGCAGGCGGCCGAAGCGCGGGCGATCGGGGCGGACGCGATCCTCCTCATCATCGCCGCGCTCGACGACGGCGCGATGGCCGAGATCGAGGCGGCGGCGATCGACCACGGCATGGACGTGCTGATCGAGGTGCATGACGAGGCCGAACTCGAACGCGCCCTCAAGCTCCGTTCGCGCCTGATCGGCGTCAATAACCGCGATCTGCGCGATTTCTCGGTGGACATAAGCCGCACCGAACGCCTCGCGCGGCTGATGCCGGAGGGAATCCAGATCGTCGCCGAAAGCGGCCTCGCCTCCCGCGCCGAGCTGGACAGGCTGGCGGAGGCCGGCGTCCGCCGCTTCCTAATCGGCGAAACCCTGATGCGCCAGCCCGACCTCGAAGCGGCGACGCGGGCGATGGTGGGGTGAGGCTCATGTCCACCCTCTCTTCCGTTCGGGCTGAGCTTGTCGAAGCCCCGTCCTTCTTGCGTGGAAGGAAGAAAGGGCAGCCCTTCGACAAGCTCAGGGCGAACGGATTTTAGAATGACAGACCCCCTCACCCATCTCGACCAATCCGGCGCCGCCCGCATGGTCGACGTCTCGGCCAAACCCGCCACCGCCCGTGAGGCGACCGCCACGGGCCGCATCGCCATGTCCGCCAAGGCCGCCCGTGCGATCCGCGAGGGGGCGGCGAGGAAGGGGGACGTGCTCGCCGTGGCCCGGATCGCCGGCATCATGGCGGCCAAGCGCACCGCCGATCTGATCCCGCTCTGCCACCCCCTCCCCCTCTCCGGTGTCACCCTCGATCTCACGGTCGAGGAGACGGGCGTCACCGCCGTCGCCACCGTTCGCACCACCCACAACACCGGTGTGGAGATGGAGGCGCTCACCGCCGCCTCGGTGGCGCTGCTCACCGTCTATGACATGGCCAAAGCCCTCGACCGCGGCATGGTCATCGAAAACGTCCGCCTGCTCGCCAAATCCGGCGGCCGCTCGGGCGACTGGAGCGCCTGAGCCGTGCTTCCCGTCGCCGAGGCGCAGGCGCGGCTGCTCGCGTTGGCAGAGCCGCTGCCGGTCGAGGAAGCCTCACTCATCGAGGCGGTCGGCCGCTGGGCCGCCGCCGACCTGCTCGCCCGGCGCGATCAGCCGAGCGCGGCGCTATCGGCGATGGATGGCTATGCCATCCGCTACGCCGAGCGGCCCGGCCCCTGGACGGTGGCGGGCGAGAGCGCGGCGGGTGCGGGATTCGATCGGGCGCTCGGTCCCCGCGAGGCCGTCCGCATCTTCACCGGCGCGCCCGTTCCCGATGGCGCGGACTGCGTGCTGGTGCAAGAGGAGGCGGCGCGGGAGGGCGACAGGCTGCTGATGGCCGGCGAAGGCCCTCGCGGGATCGGCGGCAATATCCGGCTCCGGGGCGCGGACTTTTCGACGGGAGCGCGACTCATCGCCGAGGGCGCGCGCGTCACTGCCCGCCATGTCGCGCTCGCCGCGATCGGCGGGCATGGCGCGATCCCCGTCCGGGCGCGGCCAAGGATCGCACTGATCTCGACCGGGGACGAGCTGGTTCCGCCCGGCGCGCCCACGCCGGGCGCGCGGCTCCCCGCCTCCAACGCGCCGATGCTGGCCGCGCTGCTCGGCCGTAGTCCGGCGCGGATCGAGGATCGGGGCATCGTTCGGGACGATCTCAACGCTATCACCCAAGCCTTTCAACATGCGTCGGAAAGCGCCGACGTGATCGTCACCACCGGCGGCGTCTCGGTCGGCGACCGCGATCTCGTCCGCCCCGCGCTGGAGCAAGCGGGCGCGCGGCTCGATTTCTGGCGGGTGGCGATGCGGCCGGGCAAGCCGCTGCTGGCGGGCAGGCTCGGGAACGCGATCATACTCGGCCTGCCGGGCAATCCCGTCTCGGCCTATGTCACCGCGCTCATTTTCCTGCTGCCGCTGATCGCGCGGCTGGGCGGCGCGGCCGAACCGCTGCCCCGCACGCGTACGGTCCCGCTCGGCGCGGCGCTCCCGGCCAACGGCTCCCGGCAGGATTATATGCGCGCCCGCATCGAGGGCGGCCGGGCCTTCGCGCCGGACGGGCAGGACTCCGCCGCGCTGGCCGCGCTCGCCGCCGCGGACGGCCTCATCGTGCGCGCGCCCCACGCGCCGGCGGCCGCGATCGGCGACTCGGCGGAAATGCTGATGCTCGATGGAGGAGGTGCTTGACTTGTTCGGGATAAGTTCCTAGACGTTCGCCATCCGTTCCATTTGGGGACAGGCGATGCTGACGCGCAAGCAACACGAGCTTCTCTGCTTCATTCACGACCGGCTGGCCGAAACCGGCGTCTCCCCCTCGTTCGAGGAGATGAAGGAGGCGCTGGATCTCAAGTCCAAGTCCGGCGTCCACCGGCTGATCCGCGCGCTCGAGGAGCGCGGCTTCATCCGGCGGCTCCCCAACCGCGCCCGCGCGCTGGAGGTGGTGCGGATGCCCGATCGGGTGATCCCCGCCCCGTCCGTTGCACCCGCCGCCGCGGCGAGCGCCCGCGCGCCCGCGCCGAAGATCCCGGTCGCCGCCAACGACAGCGTGATCGAGCTGCCCTTGCATGGCCGCATCGCCGCCGGCCAGCCGATCGAGGCGCTGGAGGGCCAAACCAGCCTCCCCGTCCCCGCCGCCCTGCTCGGCCCCGGCGAGCATTATGCGCTGGAGGTCGCCGGCGATTCGATGATCGAGGCCGGCATCCTCGACGGCGACTACGCCCTCATCCGCCGCACCGAGACCGCCCGCGACGGCGACATCGTCGTGGCGCTCATCGAAGACAATGAGGCCACTCTCAAATATTTCCACCCCGAAGGCCCCACCATCCGCCTCGACCCCGCCAACCACGCCTACGCCGCCCAACGCTACCCCTCGGCCCATGTGAAGGTGCAAGGGAGATTGGCGGGGCTGTTGCGGCGGTATTGAGGGGGAGGCGGGCGCCCGAAAGATGTCAGTTGTGGCAGTTTGCGGATTGGTAGCTATCAGGTGGCCTGATCGAAGACCGGGCGCGGCGGTGCTGAAGGTCCAGTCACCAATTAGCCGGAAATCAGCAGAACCTTGGGCCGCTTGACCTTCGCCGTGATGACCATCTCGCCGCGCCGCTCGACAGCGCTGCGAATAATTGCGGGCAAGTCGTCGCGGCGACCGCCAGGCGCCGCGCGCGATGAACGATCGCGAAACGGTGTCGCATCTCCTTCGCTGTCGCTCTCGCCCGGCAGTCGGGGGACCGCGGCCTCGGCAATCGCAAGCGTCTGGCCGAAGCCGGCGAGCCTAGACCTCGACTCTATTGTATCCATTACCGCCGTTCGCACATCCGACGGCATGGGAACATTCGAAGTGCGCGACGTGCTGATGGGTGCGCAAAGGATTGTTGAAATCGGAAAGAATAGCGGCTGGAGCGATCCGATTCGCTTGTAGGGAAGCCGCTTTGGCTTCACCTTGACGATCGCTTTTATCCGTTCTCGGATCTCCCAACCGCTGGCAAGTTCGATCCCTGACACGGTGCCACCTGATGCCGCGCAGACGTGGGCTGGTGTATAGAATACGTAGAGAGGGATGGTCATGATTTTTTCGCTGCCGACACTGCGGATCAACGCCCGCGACTGCCCACCGCTGTTATGCGGATGGGCAAGCTCGACATAGGACCCAGTCGCCCAGTCGTGCTTATGGGGAGTCAGCCGTTTGTCCTGAATCCGAAATTGCACCGCATCACCGGATACGGGATCCATGATGACCAAATCGAAATCGCCGCCTGTCTTCGCTTCAGACGGAGTCAGCACCACGACGTCATTGCCGGGCAACGACAGCAGCGACGCCACCAAAATGTCAGTCACGCTGTCCTCACGAAAACGGCGTTTTAGCTTCTGCTCGATGTCAAGGAACTCCGCGATCATCACCGGCAACCGGTTGGCAAGCTCGCAGAGGGAGGAGAAGATCGGTGTGATCGCCATCGCCGCTCAGTTCACCGCCTGGTAAAGCCCGAAGCACGTCGCGAGCCGGTTGCGTTTGGGTCCGTTGACCAATCTTCGGGCATCAGCAGGTCTTGCCGCGCATAGACTAATTAATCTGTTCAAGCATTGGTCCGTCGGCCATCGCTTGCCCCAATTTTTCTGACTCAGCGGTGAGACGGGATTGCTCAGCTATACCGCAAACGGTTCGAAGATATTCAGCAGCAAAATTTCGATGTGGTTCGCGACAGCATTTGGACCCACTTTGAGGCTGTTCGGGTGGCCACAGCCATTACGCAGCTTCAATCCCTTCAGAAGTTCGTCCTTTTGGTTTTTTCCGAGCACGCCGATCGCCGCACAACGTTCAAGGAATTTCTCCTCATTCATCCTGCCAAGGCCATCTTCGTTTACGGCATCCTTCCATTTGTTATCGATCGCCTTCGCTGACGCATTGAAGGCCGCTAAGTGTTTCGCGACCACCGCTCGATGAAGGACATCGACAGCCGCGAGCCAAGACATGACTATGGCGGAGCGATGCAATTCGCCCTCGTGACACCGGATGGCTTCCTCCACAAAGGCCCGCGTTGTGTCGCTCTGAATTTTTTCTAAATGAGCGCGAAGATCACTAGCCACCTGAACCGCTGCAGGGCTAAGATTGCTCACGCCCAAATTGCGAAGGTGATTTTTCCCAGCGTCGGTAATTTCCCAACCTTCTGGCACCCGAATCGCCAAGCCCTTGCTGCGCCCGAGTGTCGCTGAAGGGTTCCAACTTTTCGTGATCTTCAGTCCGGCGGCGGCGGCTCTTTCTTTGATACCGTCCAGCTTAATTGGGTTGCCGAATGTTGCAAGTATCAGCAACAGCTTGTCAAGCTGACGGAGATCCCTGTGCAGCCATTGCTTGAGGTCTCCTTCACTCAGCAAGCTTGCCTCGGAGATCAGCCAGTTCGGTCGACTTCAGTGCGAACTTATCGTTGGACAACTGATTCACCTTGCTTCCGTTTAAGCGGCCCACCGTTTTTGAGAAGTTGCTGCTCATATTTTGATTGTAGAAGTTGGTAGCGGTTTGCATGGCCGCCAGCCATTCACGCCGCGTGAAGCTCTCTTTCCCTTCCACAAGCTGCAGGTAGGCAGCCGCCGCAATTGCAAGGTCGGCAGAATTTTTTACGCTTAGGCGATCCGCTATAGTGTTAAGGTGAAGATCCACCTTCGAGTGTTCCAACATCAGCGGCTTCGGCTGGACTGAAACTTCCTCCTCATTGTCGAAGGTCGTTTGGGGCACGGGCTGACCGATCGCTTGGGCTAAGTCTTGAACCTGTAAGATGAAGTCTCGCACGTCAGATACCGCAATCGGAGCATCACTCTCATAGACGAGTTCGACGTCGCCCGCTCGAAGCTGTAGTTTGGTTGTCATAGCACCCCCCTATTGGCATGATCGTAGCTAGAGGGGCGAATGCAAGTCAACGCGGTTCGCCTATCGATCCGCGGGATTGCAGATAGAGCGTGGTCTCCGTTCGAGATGGCAGCTGCCGATTCCGGTGATACGGACTTACCTACCGGAAAATAGTCCACCTATTTCCCTCGGGATAATTCGAATGCCCTCTCCAATTAGGATTCGCGTGCCAGTGTGGCTCGATACGACGTTACCCCCTCCTCCACTCCCGTTCGCTCCCGACTCCCGCTCGCCACGAGGCAACCACCCCTTCGAGGGCGTCAACTTCGTCAACTTACGCCGCCTAAACCGACGCGATTCCCCCGCCTCCGCAACGCGCGCCGCTACGGCCCAAGGATGTTGCCCCTCCATCTCGGCGACGGTTCGGATGACGGGCGGGTTCAGGTGGATGGCGAGGCCGCCGGTTTGGGCCAGCAGACGCGTGTCGGCCTTGAGCCAGCGGGGGCGGCACCAGCGGGGGAGGGCTCGGTCGCTCACCACGATGTCGGCGCGGGCGCAGGCGGGGGCAAAGCTGGGGCGGTCGATCAGGTAGCGGCTGCGGGTGGCGAGCAGACGCCAGACGCGGCCGCCGCGCTCCAGCATCACCGCGCAGGTGTCCGGGCCGCAGCGGGCCAGGGGGAGATCGTCGAACAGGCCGGCGGCGTCGCCCTCCACGCCGGAGACTTCGGAGAGCGTGTCGCGCATATAATCGCCGGTCCGCTCGCGCAGCAGCGCCGCCGCGCCGTCCGCGCTCCGCACCGCGACATGGCGGCCGTCGCCGGTGACGAAGATGTCGGCCGGGCGCGCCGACAGGGTCAGCGCGACGCCGAACGCGATCGCCGCGATCCCCAGCAGCCTCGCCCGCGTCCGCCACAACGCCAGCCATAGCCCGCCCGCCATGATCGCGGCGAAGGCGGCGCGGGTCATCGTCGGCACCAGCGTCGAGGCGCCGGGGATGGCGGCGACATGGTGAGCGATCCACAGCAGCAGATCGAGCGCGCGGCCCGTCACCCACCAGAAGGGCGCGCCCAGCCCGATCATGTCCGCGAACAGCGCCAGCGCCTCGGCGGGCATGACGACGAAGGTGGTGAGCGGAATGGCGACGAGATTGGCGACCGCGCCGTAGAGCCCCGCGCGGTGGAAATGGAAGATGGCGATCGGGGCGAGCGCCGCCTCCACCACCATGCCGGTCAGCAACAGCGCGGCTAGCTCGCGTCCCAGCCGCCTCGCCCGCCCCTCCTCGCGCCGGGTGAACAGGCGGCGGGCGGCGGGCGTCTCGTGCAGCGCCACGATCGATAGGATGGCGGCGAAGCTCAACTGGAAGCTCGCCCCCGCCACCGATTCCGGCCAGAGCAGCACCACCAGCAGCGCGCCGGCGGCGACCAGCCTGAGCGTCAGCGCCTCGCGCCCCAGCGCCAGCCCGCCCAGCACCAGCAGCGCCGCGATCAGCGAGCGCACCGTCGGCACCTCCGCGCCGGTCAGAAGCGTGTAAGCGATGCCCGCGCACGCCGCTGCGCCGGCCGCGATCAGCGGCAGCGGCGCGCGTAAGGCGAGCCAGGGCGAGAGCGCGAGCAGCCGCAATGTCAGCAGCATGACCGCGCCGACCACCGCCGTCAGGTGCAGACCGCTCACCGAGAGCAGATGGGCGAGGCCCGATCGGCGGAAGGCGTCCGCGTCGGCCTGCGGGATCGCGCCCATGTCGCCGGTGGCGAGCGCGGCGGCGACGCCGCCCGCCGGGCCGGGCGCGGCCCGCACGATATGGGCGGAGAGCCGGACCCGCGCGTCCGCCAGCCAGTCGCGCGGGCCGCTCGCCGGGGCGGCCTTCACCAGCTTCACCGGATCGAGCGCCTTGCCGGTCGCGCCAATGCCTTGGAACCACGCCACCGCGGCATAATTATACGCTCCCGGCACGGCGGCCGAGGGCGGTGGTACCAGCCGCGCCCGCACCGCCACGATCGCACCGCGCTTGAGAGCGTCGGAAGCCTTGTCGCTCGGCACATTCACCCGCAAGCGCGGCGGCAGGCCCGGCGCGCCGATCGGGCGCAGCAGCAGCCGCACCGAATCGTTCGCCGGGCGCGGCTCGATCCGCTCGATCCGCGCCGTCATCCGGGCCACCTGCGGCTTGCCCAGCACCGGCGCGGCCGCCCGTTCCGCCTTCGACCAGACCAGCGCGCAGCCGATCGCCACCGTCAGCGCGAACAAGGCGAGTGAGCGAGCCGCGCGCCCTCCCCGTCCTATCGCGAATCCCAGCAACGCCAGCCCCAGCGCGCCCGCGATCAGCCCCATCCAGGCGGTGGCATCGGGCAGCCAGAACCAGCCAGCGACTCCGGCGACAAGGCCCACCGGCAGCCACAGCACGAGCTGCTCGCGCTCGGCCTCCAGCCAGCGCTCGATGCCGCCGCGGAGCCCCGACAAGCGCCGCCGCGCGGACCTCCGCTCGCCGGTTTGTCGGCGCCGAAACGCTATGCTAGGGCCGCGCGCGATATCCCCCATCCGATCATCCTTGGAGAAAGCGCGCGTGGGCGCAAGCAGCGACGACAGCCAGATCAGCAGCGCCGGGACAGCGGGCCCGGTCGTCACCCGCTTCGCCCCCTCGCCCACCGGCTTCCTGCACATCGGCGGCGCGCGCACCGCGCTGTTCAATTGGCTATGGGCGCGCCACACCGGCGGCCAATTCCTGCTCCGCATCGAGGATACCGATCGCGCCCGCTCCACCCAGGCGGCGATCGACGCCATACTGGACGGGATGCGCTGGCTCGGCCTCGATTGGGACGGGCCGGAGATCTACCAGTTCACCCGCGCCAGCCGCCATGCCGAGGTCGCCTTCGAGCTGCTCGAGCGCGGCCATGCCTATAAATGCTTCGCGACATCCGAGGAGCTGGAGGCGATGCGCGCACAGCAGCGCGCCGCCAAGCTGCCGCTCCGCTACGACGGCCGCTGGCGCAACCGCGATCCCGAGGAGGCCCCGGAAGGCGCGCCCTTCGTCATCCGCCTCAAGGCCGAGACGGAGGGCGAGACGACGATCGACGATCTCGTTCAGGGCAAGGTGACGGTCCGCAACGCCGAGCTGGACGATATGGTGCTGCTGCGCTCGGACGGCACGCCCACTTACATGCTTGCCGTGGTGGTGGACGATCATGACATGGGCGTCACCCATGTCATCCGCGGCGACGATCATCTCAACAACGCCTTCCGGCAATTGGGCATCATCCGCGCGATGGGCTGGCCCGAGCCGATCTACGGCCATGTGCCGCTGATCCATGGACAGGATGGAGCCAAGCTTTCCAAGCGCCACGGCGCGCTGGGCATCGAAGCCTATCGCGACGAGCTCGGCATCCTGCCGGAAGCGCTCAACAATTATCTGCTGCGCCTCGGCTGGGGGCATGGCGACGAGGAGATCGTCGACCGCGCTCGCGCGATCGACATTTTCGATGTGAAGGATATCGGCCGCTCGCCCGCGCGCTTCGATCCGAAGAAGCTCGAAAATCTCAACGGCCATTATATCCGCGCGGCCGGCGACGAGCGGCTGGCGGAATTGGCCGAGCCGTTCATCGCATCCCTGATCGGCCGCGAACTCACCGCGGATGACCGACTGCTTTTGCGCCGCAGCATGCCCTTTCTCAAGCCGAGAGCTAGGGATTTGCGCGAGCTTGCCGACGGCGCCACCTTTCTTTTTCGCACGCGCCCACTAGATATGGAGGCGAAGGCCCAAACCCTGATCGAGGGTGAGGGGGCCGCCCTGCTCGCCGCCGCGGCGCGCGCGCTGGCCGATGCCGATTGGCGGGCCGAGGCGCTCGAAACGGCGGTGCGGGGCGTGGCGGAGACGGCGGGCGTCGGTCTCGGCAAGGTGGCGCAGCCGCTGCGTGCGGCGCTCACCGGCCGCACGACCTCCCCCGGCATCTTCGACGTGCTATTGCTTCTCGATCGGGACGAAAGCCTCGCGCGCCTGTCCGATCGAATCGTGGGGGAATGAACACGCCGCCTTCCCGTCCGCGCCGGCTCCCCCCGGCGCCGGGTGGCGCAGAACAGATGGAGGAATCAGATGGCTGACGACACCGCCAAGGTGCAGATCGGGGGCGAAGCGCACGATTTTCCGGTCATGTCGGGAAGCCTCGGCCCGCAGGTGGTCGATATCCGCAAATTCTACGCCGAGACGGGCCGGTTCACCTATGATCCGGGCTTCACCTCGACCGCGAGCTGCCAGTCCGGCCTCACCTATATCGACGGCGACAAGGGCGTGCTGCTCCACCGCGGCTACCCGATCGATCAGCTCGCCGAGCAATCAAGCTTCATGGAGGTCGCCTATCTGCTGCTGAAGGGCGAGTTGCCGAAGAAGGACGAGCTCGATCAGTTCAGCACCACCATCACCCGCCACACGATGGTGCATGAGCAGCTCGCCACCTTCCTGCGCGGCTTCCGGCGCGATGCGCACCCGATGGCGATCATGTGCGGCGTGGTCGGCGCGCTCTCCGCCTTCTACCATGATTCGACCGATATCAACGATCCCAAGCAGCGCGAGATCGCCAGCCACCGGTTGATCGCCAAGATGCCGACGCTCGCGGCGATGGCGTATAAATATTCGCTCGGCCAGCCCTTCGTCTATCCGAAGAACGATCTCTCCTACACCGGCAATTTCCTGCGCATGACCTATTCGGTGCCGGCGGAGGATTATGTGGTCGATCCCGTCATCGAGGCGGCGATGGACAAGATCTTCATCCTGCACGCCGATCACGAGCAGAACGCGTCCACCTCCACGGTGCGCCTTGCGGGCTCGTCGGGGGCCAATCCCTTCGCCTGCATCGCGGCGGGCATCGCCTGCCTGTGGGGCCCGGCGCACGGCGGCGCCAACGAGGCGGCGCTCAACATGCTGCGCGAGATCGGCACGCCGGACCGCATCCCCGAATATATCGCGCGGGCCAAGAACAAGGACGATCCATTCCGCCTGATGGGTTTCGGCCATCGCGTCTACAAGAATTACGATCCGCGCGCGACGGTGATGCAGAAGACGGCGAAGCAGGTGCTCGACAAGCTGGGCGTCACCGATCCGGTGTTCGACGTGGCGCGAGAGCTGGAGCATATTGCGCTGAACGATCAATATTTCATCGACAAGAAGCTCTACCCGAACGTGGATTTCTATTCGGGCATCATCCTTTCCGCGATCGGCTTCCCGACCACCATGTTCACGGTGCTGTTCGCGATCGCCCGCACCGTCGGCTGGGTGGCGCAGTGGAACGAGATGATCACCGATCCCGCCCAGAAGATCGGCCGCCCTCGCCAGCTCTACACCGGCCCGACCCAGCGGGATTATGTGCCGGTGGAGAAGCGGTAGGGAGGCCCGAGAGGCAACAGCCATTTTCCGTTCGCCCTGAGGAGGGCTGAGCCTGTCGAAGCCCGTCTCGAAGGGCTTGTGCTTCGAGACGCCGCTTCGACAAGCTCAGCGGCTCCTCAGCACGAACGGCAGAGGAAATTTCAGGCCCCCGGCAGCACCAGCACCGCGCGCGCGCCGGGGGCGGACTGATCTTCGAAGAACAGATCACCGCCCATCGCCCGGGCCAGCCTGCGGGCGATATAAAGGCCGAGGCCGGAGCCGGGCTCGACCGCGCTCAGCCGCTCGAACTTGGCGAATACGCGCTCGCGCTCGGACGGAGGGATACCGCGGCCTTCGTCACTCACCACCGCCGCCGCCGTCGCCCCGCGCCGCTCGACGCTCACCCGCACGGTCGAGCCCTCCGGCGCGAAGCGCACGGCGTTGCTCACCAGATTGACCATAATTTGCAGCACCCGGCGGAAATCGCCGACCGCAGGCATGGTCTCCCCTTCGGACGGGCGCTCGATGGTGATCCGCCGATCGTCGGCGCGCACGGAAAGCAGCCCTGCGGCGCGGCGCGCCACATCGGCGAGGTCGAGCGTGTCCGGCTCCACCGTGAAATCGGCGCGCTCCACCGCCTCCAGATCGACCAGATCGTCGATCAGCCCCAGCAGGTGGCGGCCCGCGCTGGCGATGTCGACCGCATAGCCGCCATAATCGGCGCGCACCGGCCCCTCCTCCTGCTCCCTTATCGTCTCCGCACTGGCGACGATGCGGTTGAGCGGCGCGCGCAACGCCGTATCCAGCCGCCGCGCGAAGGCATCGGATGCGGGCGCTGGCTCCGCAGGCTGGGCAGCCGGGGCGAGCGGATCGGGCACGGCGAAACCGCCGCCGCGAAAGCCGGTGAACGCCCCCGCCGGATCGGTGAGCGGGTTCCCGGCGAGCCGGTAACGCTGCTCGCTCCCCCGCAAGGTGACGAGCTGATCGGCGAAGGGCTTGCGCCCGGCCAGGGCCTCCAGTAGCGGCAGACCGCCTTCCTCCGCCTCCTCCAGCACGAACAGACGGGTGAGCGCTTCGCCCAGCGGCGGCGGCGCTCCGTCCTGCGCCAGCTCGGCCACGCCTTCGCTCGACAGCGCGAGCAGCCGCAGCGAGGCGTCCGTCTCCCATACCCAATCCGCCTCGGCGCGGAGGAAATCATGCTCGGGGGCGTCCGGCGGACGCGCTTCGAGCGGCGGCGCGGGCGGACGGCGGCTCCAGCCGGCGATCGCCAGCGTTACGTCGCCGTTCTCGGGCCGCGCGCGCACCCAGAGATCGAGATCCCGTTCCCCGTCCGCCGCCAGCACCATGCGCGCGATCGGGATCCCGAGCCGTCTGGAAAGCCGCGCCAGCGCCGCGAGTTGGGGAATCGCGAGCGGTCCGCCCGGCTCGCCCCCGGCGCGCGCGTGAAGCCCGGCCAGCGCCTCGTCGGCCGCCAGCAGCCGCCCTTCGCCGTCGACGCGGCCGTGGACGGGGAGTTCCTCCGGGCTCAGCATCGCGTTTCCGAAAGCGCGGCGAGCGCGTCGCGATAGAGCGGCTCCAGCCGGGCGCGGCGCACCTCGGCGCGCGCGTCCTCCACCGCCAGCGCCTCATATCCGGCGACCAGCACCGCCGCCTTCTCCGCCGGAACCGGCGGGAAGCCGCGATCGAGCGCGTAGCACAGCGCCAGGATCATCGCCGCCGCCATGTTCCGTTCCACCCCGCAGGCGCGCAGCAGCAGCGCCGCGCGCGCGGGATCGGTCAACATCCCGTTCGCCTCGTCGAAGCCGACGCCCGCGCGCACCGCGAGCATCGCGGCGAGGCTGGCGACGCGCCCGCCCGCCAGTGTTCCGGCCAGCAGCTCGTCATCAATCTGCCCCGCGCCGGCGAGCGCATGAGCAAGCGCCATCGCCGCCGCGGCGATGCCGTCGCTCTCGTCGATCGCCGCGAGCGCACGGCCCACTGCCGCCGACGCCAGCCGATGCACCGCATCCACCGATCGATCCTCGGCGTCGAGCAGCGCAAAGGAGAGGCAGGCGGCGACCTGCCAGAACAGCGCGTGGCGATCCTCCGCGTCGCAATCGAGAAGCGGCAGCAGCGGCTCGCCGGTGCGATCGATCCGCGCCGCCTCGGCCGCGCGCACCGCGAAGCTTTCCGCGACGAAGCTGCCGCCGATGGGATCGAGTCTGCGCGCGCCGGGCCCTTCCTCCTCGCCCGCGCCCACCGCCAGCGCGGCGGCGAGGCGATGCTCCTCCGCGCGCCGCAGCACCGCCGCGCCCAGCCCGGAGCGGGCGAGCAGGCCGGCCGCGGCGAAGCGCCGCGCAGCCGCGCCCTCGGGCAAGGCGGCGAAAGCGGGCTCGGCCGCGCGCAAGGCGGTTTCGGCGGCGGCTACGAGTTGCGCGATGATGGAGGCGGAACGCGCCCGCGCGCCGTCGTCGATGCCGAAGCCGGGCGGGCGGGAAAGCTCGACCCCGGCGGCGGCCAGACGCTCGCCGGCCAGCGCCTCGCCCCAGCGCGCGGCGGCGACCAGCGCGGCGGCGGGATCGGCGGGCGTATCGGCGTCTGTCTCGGCGTCGGACATGGCTTCCGCCTTACGCCGCTGTCGTTAACGGCGCGCTAAACCTGGTTGAGCCCGATCCAGCGCGCCAGCCGATGCTGGACAATGCCGAAGGAGAGCGCCGCATAGAGCGCGAGCGCGATCAGGCCCGGCACCGTGGCTCGCGCGGCGGCGAAGGGCGTGAACAGCAGGATCAGCGCATTCACGTCCGCCGTCCAGATCGAGGGTGCGCCGCCGGTCCGCCGCAACATGCCTTCCTCGCGGCCCAGCGCGGCCATGGTCGCCACCGTGAACGCCGCCACCGCGAGCGGAGCCCAGCCGATATCGAGCCGGTGCCAGCCGAACAGCAGCAGCGCGACGCCCGCGATCACCCCGCGCAGCAGCGACAGCCGGTCGCCCGGCCCGACGCGCATCAGCCGCAGGCCGGCGAGCAGGCGACCGAGCGCATCCACCGCGGAGGAGGCGATCAGCAGCGCCATCGCCGCCGCCAGCCAGCCGCGCCCCAGCGCCGCCGCGCCGAGCGCGGTGCCGAGGATCGCGCCCCAGCGCAGCCAGCGCGAGGGCATGGTGCGCTCGATCAGCGCGCCCGCCACCGCGCGGGCGAAGGGCGTGTAGAGGAAGCGCGCGGGCCAGCCGCCGCCCTCCCCCGCCGCCGCCAGACCCGCCTGGGTGGCGGCGTGCGCGCCGGCCCGGCTGCGCACCAGCAGCGCCGCCGGGGCCTCGTCGAGATCGGCGCCGTCGGCGATGTCGAGCCGCCGCGCGGAGGCGCCCACCGCCCGGCGCAGCAAAGTGGAGTGGAGATCCCAATCGCCCAGCATCGCCACCGTCTTGCGCAGCATCTCGCCCGAAACCAGCGCGAGCCCCGCCCAGCGCGTCGCCGCGTCGATCCGCTCGAACGCGCCCGAAGGAGCCGCGTCGCTCAGTGTCAGCAGCGCCGGAGCCGCGCCGTCGGCAAGCCGCGCCACGGTGGCGGTATCGGTGAGCGCGCCGTCGGCGAACACCAGCACCCGCTCGTCGGGATGAAAGCGATCGGCGGCGTCGCCCGCGCTGCGCGCCACCTCGATCGGCACACCGTCGCGCCGCAGCCGGTCGATCGCGCCGGTGAGCGCGCCGGGCAGCCGCTCGACCAGCACGACAATATGATCCGCGCCGGCGCGTGCCGCCAGCCGCGCCTGCCGCTCGATCAGCGCGCGGCCAGCCACCGGCAGCGCCGCCACCAGCCCGCCGCCGTCGTCGGCGTCCCGGATCGCCGCGATCAGCGCGCCGAGCGCCATGTCGTGCCTGTCAATGAACCCATGCGATCCGCGATAGCCCCGCCCCGCCCTTCCGCCAAGCCGCGCCTTGCCGCGACCCGACGCCCATCCGTGCGCCTCGCGCGGCGGCGTGACTATTCTCCTGCCATGGGTTGGTGATATGGTCCGCCCATGAACAGGGGGGCCTATTGGGCGGGCACGCCGCTCCACTCCGCGGAGGATGAGATCGAATCGCCTGCCGACTCGGTCGCTCCTTCCACATATCTGACCGATCTGGTGGACGAGGAGCCGACGCCGCCGCCCGCCAGCGGCTCCGAAAAGCTCATGCTCGGGCTGCTTGGGCTCGCCGCCTTCGCCTGGATCGCGGTGATGGTCGCGATGGCGATCGCCGCCTTCGACAGCGGCGCGCCGGCCGTATCCGATGTGGTGCGCGGTGTCAGCATCGCCAGCGGACCACTCGCGCTCATCGTCGTGCTGCTGATCCTGTGGCAGCGCAACGGCGCGCGCGAGGCGCAGCGCTATGCCGACGTGGCGCGGCTGGTGCGGATGGAGACTCTGGCGCTGGACGCGGTGCTGGGCCTCGCCTCGCGCCGGCTGGAGGAGGATCGCGCCGCCGTCGCCGATCAGGCCGATCGGCTGCTGGCGCTCGCCGACCGGACCACGTCCCAACTGGGCTCCGTCACCCAGGGCATTGCCGAGCAGATCGAGGAGCTCGGCCGCCAGAGCAAGGGGCTGGATGAGGCCGCCGGCGCCGCGCGCGTCGACATGGGCGTGGTGCTCGCCGATCTGCCCCGCGTCGAGGAGCAGACCCGCGCGCTCGCCGAGGCGATCCGCACCGCCGGGCTCGGCGCGCATGAGCAGGCCGCCGCGCTCGACGCCAGCCTCGCCGCCCTCTCCGGCCGCGCCCGCGAGGCGGAGGAAAGCACGTCCGGCGCCGCCAACCGCCTCTCCGCGCAGGTTTCCCATCTCGCCGGCGCCAGCGAGGTCGCGACGCGCGGCATCGACGAGGCGGGCGCGCGCATGGCCGGCACGATCGACGGGGTGCTGGAGCGCGCCGCGCAGGCCGTGGAGCACACCCAGCAGGGCATCGCCGCGCAGGGCGAGGCGATCGACGCCATGATCGAGCGCTCGCGCGGCTGGGCCGAGGCCGCCGCCGCGCAGGTCTCCCGTTCGCTCGAAACGCGGGTGACGGCGCTTTCGCAGGAGATCGAGGCGCTGGCGGGCAAGCTGGGCGAGCAGGATGGGGTCGGCGCGGCGCTGATCGAGCGCATCCAGCGCGGCCTCTCGGCCGTCGACGCGCGCTTCGCCGAGCTGGACGAAACCGGCCGCGCCCGCACCGAGCGGCTGGGCGACGCGCTCGGCACGCTCGGCGGCCATGTCGAGCGGACCATGTCCTCCTTGAACGACGGCGGCACTGCGGCGACCACGCTCATCAACCGCGCCGAGACGCTGCGCGCGGCGATCCACGATTGCCTGAGCGAGCTGGGCGAAGCGCTGCCTTCCGCGCTGAACCAGCTGGAGACGCAGGCGGCGCGCAGCCGCGAGACGATAGGCGCGGCCGGCCCCGAGGTCGAGCGCCTGCGCACCGCGGCCGCCGATGCTTCGAACGCGCTGGAAGCCGCGCGGGCCGCGCTCGACGAGCGCCGCGCCGCGATCGAGGGTCTGGCCGACCGGATAGATCAGCGCCTCGCCGCCGCGCGCGAGGGCAGCGAATCGCTGGAGGCCGCCATCGGCGAGGTCGACGCGCAGGCGGCGAAGCTCGCCGACAGCACCTCGCCCAAGCTCGTCGACGCGCTGATCCGCGTGCGCGAGACGGCGACGCAGGCCGCCGAGCGCGCCCGCGAGGCGCTCGACACCATCATCCCGAAAAGCGCCGAGGCGCTGGGCGCGGCCGGGCGCAAGGCGCTGGAGGCGGCGATCGGAACCGAGGTGGAGGGCCAGATCGCCCGCGTCTCCGCCACCTCCGAAACGGCGGTGGCGGCGGTCGAGGCGGCGAACGCTCGGCTCCAGGCGCAGCTCGCCGCGATCGCGGAAACCAGCGCGGCGGTGGAAGGCAAGATCGCGGAAGGCAAGGCCGAGGTGGAGGCGTCCGACCGCGAGAATTTCTCGCGCCGCGTCTCGCTGCTGATCGATTCGCTCAACTCCACCGCGATCGACGTCACCAAGCTCTTGACCAACGAGGCGAGCGACAGCGCCTGGGC
>Ga0164242_10000702_pt1 | contig 40301 bp, 38 predicted proteins | sample OricomgcompostMG_FD_108783 | JGI IMG/M metagenome (GOLD analysis project Ga0164242, IMG submission 108783) | Miracle-Growth compost microbial communities from Emeryville, California, USA - Original compost - Miracle growth compost (MG) ... | reverse complement strand
GAGATCACGCGCGCGTTGTTCGCGGTGCCGACGCGGCCGATGCCCCACAGGATCGCGCCGGTGCCGCACAGGCTTTCGCCGCCGCCGAGCGCGAGCCGGCTCAGCACCAGCAGCACGAGGCTCGCGCCCGGCCAGTGGCCGGCAAGCGTCGACAGCAGCAACAGCACGCCGCTTGCGCCGCAGCCGGTCAGGCCGAGCATCACGGTCTTTTTCGGGCCGAGCGTGTCGGCGACGCGACCGGTCATCGCGCGCGACGCGAGCGTCGCGACGTACTGGATGCTGATCGCGGAGCCCGCGACGACGGTGCTGAAGCCAAGATCCCGATGCAGATAGCCGGGCAATACCGCGAGCGGAATGCCGATCGTCAGATAACAGAGGAAGGTGAAGAAGACGACCGGAAGAATGTGCACGGTCGTCGCGAATTCGCTGCGCGGCGGAGGCGGCGCGAGGTCGGCGGACATGGGGTGTTGCGGAATAGGTGCGGCGGAAAAACGGGAATTCTGGCATGGAACCGGTTTTTCTGCAGCGGCAGAATAAAAAGCGGTCCGCTGAAAGAGGCGGGCGCGTGACCGCGGGCCGGGCGTCGGTCTTTGTTGCTCGCATAGCCGTTTGGCCGTTGTTCGGCGTCGCGCCGCGCCATTTCCGGCGGTATATCGACGAAAATGCATTTCGCATATCCGAAGCGCGCGACACGCAATGTCGTCCGCGGTCCGCCGAAAAAGCAGGCCGTGCGCAAATTCTGTTTTCTACGAGTAAGCGTTTCCCGGAAGCGATTATTCGAGTCTCACTGGAATATCCGGAGAAAATCTGCCCCGTTGCGGTTTCAACCGGCGCTTTCCGCCGTTATACGCACCGACACCCTGAAAAGCCGCCCGGTTCGGCGTGCGGACCACGTCGACCAGCGATATGCCGCTCATATCGCCGCCGCTATGGGAGGCCGATATTGACGGTGGTAGTTTTCAGACTGGTTCCCGACGCGCGCCACCCCCTTCAACGAGCGATCACGATGAGTCAGCCGATCCGTTTCTATCACCGCAACGCGGTTCGCGAAGTCAGCGACGCGCGCATTACGCGCACCGTGTTGCAGTATCTGCGCGAGGACGCGCGCTGCACCGGCACCAAGGAGGGCTGCGCGGAAGGCGACTGCGGCGCGTGCACGGTCGTCGTCGGCGAGCGCGACGGCGCGTCCGGCGTGCGCCTGAAGGCCGTCAACGCGTGCATCCAGTTGCTGCCGACGCTCGACGGCCGCGCGCTCTTCAGCGTCGAAGACCTGCGCGAGCCGGACGGCTCGCTGCATCCGGTCCAGCAGGCGCTGGTCGACTGCCACGGCTCGCAGTGCGGCTTCTGCACGCCGGGCTTCGTGATGTCGATGTGGGCGCTGTATGCGAAGCACGGCCACGGGCTCGCGGGCGGCGCGGTCGCGCGTACGGTGCCGTCGCGCGACGAGATCGCGAACGCGCTGACCGGCAACCTGTGCCGCTGCACCGGCTACCGGCCGATCCTCGACGCGGCGCAGCGGATGTTCGTCGCGCCGCCGCCGAAGGCGCCGCTCGACGTCGCCGCGCTCGCGCGCACGCTCGCGTCGCTCGAACGCGACGACACCTTCCACTACGAACACGACGGCCGCCGTTACGATGCGCCGCGCAGCGTCGACGCGTTCGCGGCGATCAAGGCCGAACGCCCGGCGGCGCGCGTCGTCGCGGGCAGCACCGACGTCGGCCTGTGGGTGACCAAGCAGTTGCGCGACCTCGGCGACGTTGTCTACGTCGGCGGCATCGACGCGATGAAGCGCATCGCGCTCGACGGCGCGTGGATCGAGATCGGTGCCGCCGTGACGCTCGAACGCGCGTACGACGCGCTCGCGCAGCACTATCCGGAATTGACCGAGATGTGGCTGCGGTTCGCGTCGCTGCCGATCCGCAACGCCGGCACGCTCGGCGGCAACGTCGCGAACGGCTCGCCGATCGGCGATTCGATGCCGGCGCTGATCGCGCTCGGCGCGCGCGTCGTGCTGCGCGGCGGCGACACCGTGCGCGAGTTGCCGCTCGAAGACCTGTACGTCGGCTATCAGAAGAAGGACATGGCCGAACACGAGTTCGTGCTCGCGCTGAAGGTGCCGGTGCGCGCGCCGAATCTGCGCTTTCGCACGTACAAGCTGTCGAAGCGTTTCGATTCGGATATCTCGGCGGTCTGCGCGGCGTTCGCGTTCGTCGCGGACGGCGACGCGATCCGCGCGCCGCGCGTCGCGTTCGGCGGCATGGCCGCGACGCCGAAACGCGCGCCGCGCACCGAAGCCGCGCTCGCCGACGCGCCGTGGCACGAGGCGACCGCGCAGGCCGCGATGCTCGCGCTCGGCGACGACTACGCGCCGCTCACCGACATGCGCGCGAGCAGCGACTACCGGCTCGACGCGGCGAAGCACACGCTGTACCGGTTCTGGCTCGAAACGCGGCCGCGCGATCCGCTGCCGAAGGCGGCGCTCGACGTCCGCGCGGTCGACGCCGGCCGCGGTGCGGCGACGGCCATGGCAGAAGGGAGGATGCGATGAATCAGCAGGCCGAACCGTTCATCGGCAACGCGCCGCCGGCCGACGCGTTCGCGCAGGTTCACGTGCCGCGTCCGCACGAGTCCGCGCATCTGCACGTGAGCGGGCGCGCGACCTACACCGACGACATTCCGCTCGTCGCGGGCACGCTGCACGCGGCGCTCGGGCTGTCGTCGAAGCCGCACGCGCGGATCGTGTCGCTCGGGCTCGACCGCGTGCGCGCCGCGCCCGGCGTCGTCGCGGTGCTGACCGCCGCCGACATTCCGGGCGTCAACGACTGCGGGCCGATCGTCCACGACGATCCGGTGCTCGCGGACGGCGTCGTGCAGTACGTCGGCCAGCCGATGTTCGTCGTCGTCGCGACGTCGCACGACGCGGCGCGGCTCGCCGCGCGCTGCGCGGACGTCGTGTACGACGAACTGCCGGCGGTGCTGACCGCGCAGCGCGCGCGTGCGGCCGAACAATACGTGATCCCGCCGATGAAACTCGCGCGCGGCGACGCGGCGGCGGGCATCGCGCGCGCGTCGCATCGCGTGAACGGCGCGATGACGCTCGGCGGTCAGGAGCAGTTCTACCTGGAAGGGCAGATCGCGTACGCGGTGCCGAAGGACGACGACGGCATGCACGTGTGGTGTTCGACGCAGCATCCAAGCGAGATGCAGCATCTGGTTGCGCACGTGCTCGGCGTCGCGTCGCACAGCGTGCTGGTCGAATGCCGGCGGATGGGCGGCGGCTTCGGCGGCAAGGAATCGCAGTCGGGCCTGTTCGCATGCTGCGCGGCACTCGCCGCGTGGAAGCTCGGGTGCCCGGTGAAGCTGCGCCCCGACCGCGACGACGACATGACGATCACCGGCAAGCGCCACGACTTCTGCTACACGTACGAGGCAGGCTATGACGACGCCGGCGTGATCGACGGCGTGTCGGTCGACATGACGTCGCGCTGCGGCTTCTCGGCCGATCTGTCCGGCCCGGTGATGACGCGCGCGGTCTGCCACTTCGACAACGCGTACTGGTTGAAGGACGTGTCGATCGCCGGCTATTGCGGGAAGACGAACACGCAGTCGAATACCGCGTTTCGCGGCTTCGGCGGCCCGCAGGGTGCGTTCGCGATCGAATACATCATCGACGACGTCGCTCGCTCGCTCGGGTTCGATCCGCTCGACGTGCGCCGCCGCAACCTGTACGGCAAGACGGACCGCAACGTGACGCCGTACGGTCAGACCGTCGACGACAACGTGCTGCACGAACTGCTCGACGAACTGGAGGCGACGAGCGACTATCGCGCGCGCCGCGACGGCGTGCGCGCGTTCAATGCGCAACACGACGTGCTGAAAAAGGGCATTGCGCTGACGCCGGTGAAGTTCGGCATCGCATTCAACGTCACGCATTTCAACCAGGCGGGCGCGCTCGTCCATATCTATACCGACGGCTCGGTGCTCGTGAATCACGGCGGCACCGAGATGGGCCAGGGCTTGAACACCAAGGTCGCGCAGGTCGTTGCGCACGAACTCGGGATCGACTTCGCGCGCGTGCGCGTCAGCGCGACCGATACCAGCAAGGTCGCGAATACGTCGGCGACCGCCGCGTCGACCGGCTCCGACCTGAACGGCAAGGCCGCGCAGGACGCGGCGCGGCAACTGCGCGAGCGGCTCGCGGCGTTCGTCGGACAGACGTGGGGCAGCGACGCCGGCGACGTGCGTTTCGCGCACGACCGTGTGATCGTCGGCGACGACGCGGTGCCGTTCGACGAGGTCGTCGCCCGCGCGTATCGCGCGCGCGTGCAGTTGTGGTCGGACGGCTTCTACGCGACGCCGAAGCTGCACTGGAACCAGGCGACGCTGCAGGGCCGACCGTTCTATTACTACGCGTACGGCGCGGCCGTATCCGAAGTCGTGATCGATACGCTGACCGGCGAGATGCGCGTGCTGCGCGCGGACGTGCTGCACGACGTCGGCGCGTCGCTGAATCCGGCGATCGATCTCGGCCAGGTCGAGGGCGCGTTCGTGCAGGGCATGGGCTGGCTGACGACCGAGGAACTATGGTGGAACGGCGACGGCCGTCTGATGACGCACGCGCCGTCCACGTACAAGATCCCGACGGTCAACGACATGCCCGCCGACTTCCGCGTGCGCCTGTTCGAGAACCGCAACGCGGAAGACAGCATCCACCGGTCGAAGGCGGTCGGCGAGCCGCCGCTGTTGCTGCCGTTCTCGGTGTTCTTCGCGATCCGCGACGCGGTCGCGAGCGTCGGCGGCTATCGGGTGAATCCGCCGTTGAACGGGCCGGCGACCGCCGAGGAAATCCTGCGCAGCGTGCGGGCGGTTCGTACGATGCATGCGGCCGTGCGCGACTGACGGGCAACGCAGGAGCCGTCGGCGATGCCAGCGACGATCGATCATGCTTGCGGCGCGATGGCGGCGCCGCGCCGACCGGCCGCGAGCGCGCCGCCGATGCACGTGGTGCTGTTCGGCGCGGGCCACGTCGGCCACGCGCTCGCGGGGCTGCTCGGCAGCCTGCCGTGCGTCGTCGAATGGGTCGACGAGCGCGACGAATGCTTCCCCGACGAGACGCCCGCGAACGTCCGGATCGAGGCGACCGACACGCCGGCCGCGATCGTCGAGCGCGCGCCGGCGGGCGCGTACTTCGTCGTGATGACGCACAACCACGCGCTCGACTTCGACCTGACCGAGCGGATCCTGCGCCGCGGCGACTTCGCATGGTTCGGGCTGATCGGCTCGCGGACCAAGCGCGCGAAGTTCGAACGACGGCTCGTCGCGCGCGGCGTCGAGCCCGCGCGGCTCGCGCGGATCGTCTGTCCGGTCGGCGTGCCCGGCATCGTCGACAAGGCACCGGCGTCGATCGCGGTGGCGGTGGCCGCGCAACTGCTACAGGTCCGCGGTGCCGCGCCGGCGGCGAACCGCGTCAGCGCGCACCGCGCGCCGCAGCCGGCCGGTGGCTGACGCGCGCGGCGCGGCCGGTCGTCAGCATGCGCGACGCGTCGGCGAACAGGCTACGCAGCCATTCGAGATCGCCCGGCCGGTCCGGCTGCGGATGCCATAGCTGGTAGCAGCGGATGCGGGGAAACGCGATCGGCGGCGCGACGACCGCGAGCGGCATCAGCGCCGCATAGTGCAGCGCGAAGCGGCGCGTCGTCGTGAAGATCAGGTCCGACTGCAGCAGCACCTGCGGCACGAGGCCGAAGTACGGCAGCGTCGCGACCACGCGCCGCTGCACGCCGGCCTTCGCGAAACCGAGGTCGATCGCGCTCGCCTTCGCGCCGCTGTAGCGCGTCGGCGCGAGATGCGGCGCGAGCAGATACGCGTCGCGCGTCAGCGGCTCGCGCGCGAGCGGATGATCGGCGCGCATCATGCAGACCACGGTGTCCGCGAACAGGTCGCGCTTCGCGAAGCGCGGCTCCGGTTTCGGCCAGTTGCCGATCACGAGGTCGAGTTCGCCGGCGTCGAGCGCCGCGTGGTGATCGAGCGTCGGGCTCAGCGACAGGATTTCGAGCCGCGCGCCCGGCGCCGCTTCGCGAAAGTTCGCGATCAGCGTCGGCATGAAGAAGTCGTTCAGATAGTCCGGCGCGGCGACGCGGAACGTGCGGCGCGTGCGCAGCGGATCGAAGTCGCCGTGCGGCGTCGCGACGAAGTCGACGTCGCGCAGCACCCGTTCCGCATGCACGAGCAGCGACGCGCCGTACTCGGTCGGCACCATTCCGGTCTTGCCGCGCACGAGGATCGGGTCGCCGAGCAGGTCGCGCAGACGGCGCAGCGCGGTGCTGATCGCCGGCTGCGTCTGGTTCAGGCGCAGCGCGGTCTGCGTGACGCTGCGCTCGGCGAGCAGCGTGCGCAGCACGCGCACGAGCCAGATGTCGAGGGAGGCGGCGGGGTCGTCCATGTCGGGGCGGGAGGAAAGGGCGCACGCATAACCATAGGCCGGATCCGCGTGAGCCGCCATGCGCAGCCCGCTATGACGGGAATCGGCGCGCGCCGCCCGCGTTGCGTCGCGCGCCGCGTGTCATTCGTGCGACGACGGCTTCGCGAGGCCCGACGGCAGCGTACTGATGCGCTTCACTTCGCGCGATTCGAGCCAGTGCGGCGTGCGTGCGCAGTACAGCACCATCGGCAGCGCGTCCTCGCCCCAGAACAGTTGCCGGTTCATCCAGAAGGTCGGCACGCCGAACACGCCGAGCGCGATCGCATCGGACGTGTTGCGGCGCAGTTGCGCGCGCACGATTTCCTGCTCGACGAGCGCCGCGCCGTCCTTGATGCCGACGCGCTCGCACAGTTCGTCGAAGCCTTCGTCGCTGGACGGATCGCGGCCGTCGCGCCAGATGAAGCGGAAGATTTCGCGCACGCACGACAAATCGCCGCCCGACGCGACCGCGAGCAGCAGCGGCTTGACCGGATCGAACGGATGCGCGGGCGGCATCTTGAACGGAATGCCGAGCTGTTCCGCGCGAAACAGCGCGTGCCGGTACGTGAAGACGCGCTTCGGCGGCACATTGTACGAACTCGTCTGGCCCCAGTGGCGGTACAGCTCGGAGAGCAGCACCGGCGTCGGCTCGAAGTCGATCGCCGGCCACTTCTCGCGCTGCTCCAGCAGCAGGTAAGAGAACGGCGACACGAAGTCGTAAAACCACATCGGCTTGCTGGCGTCGATGCCGCTGATCATGCTGGTCCTCCCGGTTTCCTTATTTTTGCGGTCCGCGCGGCGCGCGGTCCGTCTGTCGGGTTCCGATGTTACGCGATGGACGGGCATCTGCGTGTGTCCTCTCTTCAATCGCCGCGCGTCGACGCGGGCGCCCGCTCGGGGTGCGAGGCGGGGTCGCTGGTGCCGGTGCTGGCCGCGGCGGTGCCCGTGCGTGGGCCTGGGCCGGAGTCCGGGCCGCGCGCCGGTGCGTCGTCGGCTTCGTCGGCATCGTTCGCGTGGTCCGCGTCGTCGGCACGGGCGCCGGCGCCGTCGTCCGAGTCGTTCCTGCCGCCGCCGGCCTGCACGTCGCGCGCCGCGTTCAGCCGGCCGCGCACGAAGCCGATATGCTCGCGCAGCACGTAAAACTGGTCCGCGTACGCGAGCGGCATTTTCAACGCGTTCACCGAATCCTCGATCGCGTCGAGCCGGCGCATCAGCGCGTCGCGTTCGGTCGCCGACGTGTCGTTCATCGCGCTGCGCTCGATGGCGATCAGCGCGCCGTACCAGCGGTAGATCCGCGATTTTACGCGCCACGCGTACAGCGACGGCACGAGCCTCAGCCCCGGAATCAGCACGACGATGATCGGCACGATCAGCACCATCATCCGGTCGACGAGGCTCGCGACCCAGAACGGCAGCATCCGGTACAGGAAGCTCTTGCCGGACTTGTAGTAGCGCGCGGCGTCGTCGCTGATCGGGAAGTCCTGCGCGCGCGGCGCCGGGAATTCGCCCGCGCGCTGCAGCAGCGTCGCGTGGCCGTGGACCTCCTTCGCGGCCTCGATCAGCAGGTCCGACAGCGCCGGATGGAGCGAATCGCGCGCGATCAGTTCGGCGGTCGGCGCGATCATGTGGATCGCCGTCTGCGGCAGGTTGCGGCCGAGGTCGAACGCGCCCATCGGCAGCGTGATCGCGTGCAGGAACGGGAACTTGCGCGCATACGCGTCGGCCTGCACGAAGTCGAAGAAGTGCACGCCCGGCGTGCGGTACAGCCGGCCCATCACCGGCGGCTGCGCGGAATCGCCGGCGAGAAACGCCACGTCGACGCGGCCGTCGACGAGCGCGTGCGCCGCGTCGTCGCCGGACAGCGGCAGCAGCTTCGTCCTGCCGCCCGGCTCGATGCCGTTCGCCTTCAGCAGTTGCAGCGCGAGGTCGTGCGTGCCGCTGCCTTTGGCGCCGATCGCGAGCCGCTGGCCGGCGAACTGCGAGAGCTTCGTCGCCGGGTTGCCGCGATAGAACACCGCGAGCGGCACGTAGGCGACGCTGCCGAGCGACACGAGGCCGTCGGGCACCTTGCTCGCGGTGCCGTCCTGCACGAAGCCGACGTCGACGTCCGCGTGCGGGTTCGCGAGGCGCTGAAGGTTTTGCGCGGAGCCTTCCGATTCGACGACGTTCAACGTGATGCCGTTGCGCGCGAGGATCTGCCGGTATTGTTCGGCGGCGTTCCAGAACGTGCTGCCTCTGGGGCCGGCGCTGATGGTCAGCGTGTTCGGCGGCGCGGGCTGGATGAGCCGCACCGCGAGCCAGATCGCGGCGATCGACACGAGCAGGATCGGCCCGAAGCTGACCGCGAGATCGCGCCACGAAATCGCCACGAAGCGGGCGACGAGACGGGGCGGGGATCGGCGGCCGGTGCGTGGCTTCATCGGAGGCGGATTCGGGTGCGGGCGGCGGCGGGTCGGTCGGTTGTACCAGGTATCGGCGGCGCGGCGCCGCACGTGCCCGTCGATGGTACATGAGATTCGGCGCGGCGGCGGTGCGCGGGCGGGCGGCTCCATCGGGCCCGCCCGCGTCGCCGGCTACCGCCGCGAACCTTTCTTCACGCGTTGGTCCGCCGCGCCGGCCCTTCCTTTCGCGCCGTCGTTCGGCGACACCGGCGCCGCGTCGCCGACTTCTGGGCTTTCGCGCGCGCCCCTGTCGAAGGCGCGGCGCAGCGAACCGCAAGCTCGGCTACGCGGTGCGCCGGGTGACCGGGCGCGCGCCGCGCATCGATGTATCGAACGTCGCCGTCCGCTTGCGTGCCGGCGGCATCGCGCAGGTCGACCCGGTGCCGGACCGGTCGCGGATCGACAACGCGGGGCAGATCGCGCCGGGCGTCGCCGGCCCGAAGTCGGCGACCGGCAAGCTGACCGTGCAGCAGCAGTGAAGACGGCGGTGCGCCGCGGCCGGTCCGGCTGCGGTCCGATTCGATCGATATAAAGGCGTTCGGGAACGTACGCGCCCACACGCCGCGTTGCCGTCGCCGGGTATATCGTCGCTACAGCATCGTGACGGAGCCGCATGCGCCGCGCCCGCGCCGCCGGCCCGCTCCGGGGAAACCGATATGCCGATCCGTTCCTACATCGACCTGCCGATCGTCGACCGCGCCGGCTTCGAGCTGGCGTGCGCGCGACACGGCCTCGCACCGATCCACTTCCAGATTTCCGGACGGCCGGATCCGGACGACCCGTCGCTGACCGGCTTCGTGCTGGTGCGGCGCGGCTCGTGGGAGCAGGCGTACCGGGTCGATCCGCGCGGCCACTGGCTGCGGCAGTTCGAAACCGATCTGAACGGCCGCTTCTTTCGCTAGCCGTTATGCGGTCAGCAGCCGCGCGCCGACGAGCGTCAGCGTCGCCGCGAGAAGGTGGCGCAGCAGCTTGTCGGGCGCGCGCGCCGACAGCAGGCTGCCGATCGCGATCCCCGGCAGCGAGCCGCACAGCAGCGACAGCAGTATCCACCAGTCGATCGAGCCGAGCAGCCAGTGGCCGGCGCCCGCGAGCAGCGTCAGCGGCACCGCGTGCGCGACGTCCGAGCCGACGATCCGCGCGGTCGGCAGCGCCGGGTAGAGCAGGAGCAGCACCGTCACGCCGATCGCGCCCGCGCCGACCGACGTCAGCGACACCAGCGCGCCGAGCACGGCGCCCGTCACGATCGTCAGCAGCAGCGTGCCCGACCGGCCCGGCGCGCGGCCGTGGCGCGCGGCGAACGCGGCCAGTTGCGGCCGGAACACCAGCGCGACGGCGGTGATCAGCAGCGCCGCGCCGAGCACGGCCTGGATCAGGTGGCCGGCGCGCGGCGTGTCCATCCCGTAGCGGTGCAGCAGGAGCAGCGTGAGGGTCGCGGCGGGCACGCTGCCGGCCGCGAGCCGCAGCGTCACGCGCCAGTCCACCGAGCCTTTCAGACCGTGGACGAGCGTGCCGGCCGACTTGGTCGCGGCCGCGTACAGCAGATCGGTGCCGACGGCCGTCGCCGGGTGGACGCCGAACAGCAGCACGAGAATCGGCGTCATCAGCGAGCCGCCGCCGACGCCCGTCAGTCCGACGAGAAAGCCGACGAAGAGGCCGGACAGCGAGTAAAGCGGATCGATATGGGATAGGGACATCGGGCAGGCCGGCGGTAAGCCGGGGTGAGGTGCACGGACAGTATCGGTAACGCGTCGGCGCGCGCGGCGGCCAGGCGGAAAGCGATCCGTCAGGCTGGGCAGGCGATCGTAAGCGGCGAAAATCCGCTATTGTCGCAAAACCGGCGGGCGGGCGCTGCGCTGTCTTGCAGCCGCGCCGCGCCGCGGCCTGCGACCCATGGACCCGCCGGACGGCGCCGCGCGGCCGCCGGGACGGCCGGGACAGCCTGGACCGATAACAATCCCGAGGCCCATGACCCTCGGCGTTCTGTACGTACTGCTTGCTTTCACTAACCGCGACCCGCCGCGACCCAGTCCAACCCGGCCCAACCGATGCCGGCACTTCCGCCTGACCGTCCGCCGGCGTCAGGTCCATGCCGGCGACCGTCGCGCCAGCCGCCAGGACTGGTCCGCACGCGCACGACACGGTAGGATCGGGACTCCGATAACCGCGCGCCGTTCAGCACTGCGCCCGCCATCCGGAGTCCCGATCCGATGAAGTCTGTCCGCCGCTTTACCCGCACCGTCGCGCGTTCCGTCGTCGCGGCGTCGCTCGTCGCCGTCACGTCGTTCGCGTTCGCCCATTCGTTCCCGAAAGTGCGCACGCCCGCGGCCGATACGACCGTCGTCGCGCCGCACGACGTTTCGATCGAGTTCGATAATCCGATCGAACCCGCGTTCAGTTCGATCACCGTCACCGACGCGCACGGCCACACCGTCAGCACCGGCAAATCGGCCGTCGACCCGAAGGATCCGCGGCACATGAGCGTCGCGGTCGGCGATCTTGCGTCCGGCGCGTATACGGTCGAGTGGGTCGCGGTCGCGCAGGACGGCCATCGCACGCATGGCCGCTACGCGTTCAACGTGAAGTGATGCGCGTCATGTGTCGTCATCCGTCTGTCGCGGGAACCGGCTGCGCATGAACGCTGAAACGGCACACCGGTTCGAGACGGAGTTCGCGCCGCGTATCGCGGCGTGGATCGCGAGTCACCTGGAAGCGCCGATCCGCGTCGAAGTGGTGCCCCGCGAAGGGCGGCATCCGACGCGCGTGCGCATCACCGGCGAGCCCGACCAGCACCGTCATCGTCATCCGTATCCGTATGCGCTGAACGTGTCGCTGACGTGGGATACCGCGGAGATCGAGCGGCTGATGGAGCCGGACGGCGAGGCGCGCTTCGGGCATTACCTGCGGGCGACATCGGCGAAGCTGCACGCGTGGGAGTCCGCGCGGCCGCTGGACTTCGCGACCTGCACGCAGGGCGAGCCGGAAATCCTGCTCGGCGGGCTCGACTTCGAAGGGGTGAACGAATAGCGATGCGGACCGGGCGCACAAGGGCGACCAGGCGGGAATGCGCGTCATATTCGCGATGAGCGACGAGCGCAAGGAACGCAGCCGGAACGCGGCGACCGGCGCCGCCAGAATCGTGTCGACCAGGAAGAACATAGCGCTGCGTCCGCCTTGCGGCGCCGCGCCCGGCCGGTCCGCACAGCGCCCGTCGCTTCCCGCGCCGCGGACGCAACGACACGTTCGGCCGCCCGCGCCCGACGCCGCCCGCGCTTAGCGCACCGACAGCCCGAACCCGATCAGCGCATGAATCGCCTTCGCGGCCATGCCGATCGCGACGAGCCCGGCGAACCCCGCGAACGCCTGCTGCAACCGCGCGCCGCTCGCGTGCCGCGCGAGTCCGCGTCCGCCGAGCATCCCGGCGAGCGAGCCGGCCGCGAACGGCAGCGCCGCGGCCCACAGCATCTGCCCCGCCGCGGCCGACGCGACGACGCCGGCCGTCGACACGAGCGCGATCACCGCGAGCGACGTCGCGACGATGGCTTGCATCGGAAGGTCGGACGCGCGCCGCAGCGCCGGCACGATCACGAAACCGCCGCCGACGCCGAGCAGCCCCGACAGGAAGCCCGCGCCCGCGCCGGACAGCGCGAGCGCCCGTGCGCACGGCGCGGTCCAGTCGAGCTTGCCGCGGGCGAGGTCGAGCCGGCACGGCGGGCCGTCGTGCGCCGACGCCGCGGCAACGCGCGCCGGATCGCCGCGTCCAGACATCCGCCACGCGACGAACCCGAGCACGCCCGCGAACGCGAGCGTGAGCGGCGCGTCGGGCACGCGATGCGCGACCCACAGGCCGACCGGCGACACCGCGGATCCGGCCGCGGCCATCAGCGCGGCCGCCTTGTAGCGGACCTTGCGTTCGCGCAGCGCGAGCAGCGCGCCGGCCGCCGCCGACAGCCCGACCGCGAGCAGCCCGATCGGCGCGGCGCGCGCCACGTCGAGGCCGAGCCCGAACACCAGCAGCGGCACCGCGACGATCGCGCCGCCCGCGCCGGTCAGCGCGAGTATCAGGCCGACCAGCGCGCCGAGGCCCGCGACCGGCAGCATCGACGCGTCCGGCATCATGGCCGGCCCTGCCGGAGGCCGACGAACCACTCGCGGCCCTTCAGCAGACCGGCCCAGTAGAAGCGCGGCAGCACGCTCGCCTTGAGGAACCACATCACGCGACGCGCACGCGTCGGTTCGAGCGGGAAGGTCGGCAGCAGCTTGCCGCCGTAGCCGAACTCCGCAAGCACGACCTTGCCGCGCTCGACGGTCAGCGGACAGGCGCCGTAGCCGTCGTAGCGGCACGGCAGCGGCGTGCCCGAACGCGCGGCGAGCAGGTTCTCCGCGACGATCACCGCCTGCTTGCGGGCCGCCGCCGCGGTCTTCGCGTTCGGTGCCGACGCGACGTCGCCGAGCGCGAACACGTTCGGATGGCGCGGATGCTGCAGCGTCGCGTGATCGACCTCGCACCAGCCGGCGTCGTCGGCCAGCTGGCTGTCGCGGATGAAGTCGGGCGCGACCTGCGGCGGCACCACGTGGATCATGTCGAAGCGTTTGTCGACGCGCGTCACGCGGCCGTCCGCGTCTTTCACGTCGAAGGTCGCGATGCGCGACGGGCCGTCGATCGCGACCAGATTCGACGAGAACGCGAGCTTCGCGTCGTAGCGCTTCACGTATTCCATCAGCGGCGGCACGAACGCCGCGACGCCGAACAGCACCGCGCCCGCGAGATCGAACTCGACGTCGATGTTCGACAGCACGCCGTTCCTTTGCCAGTGATCGCACGCGAGGTACATCGCCTTTTGCGGCGCGCCCGCGCACTTGATCGGCATCGCCGGCTGCGTGAAGAGCGCGGTGCCGCCGCGCATCGACTGCACCAGTTCCCACGTGTACGGCGCGAGGTCGTAGCGGTAGTTGGACGTGACGCCGTTCCTGCCGAGCGTGTCGGTGAGGCCGGCGATCTTTTCCCACGCGAGCCGCAGCCCCGGCGCGACGATCAGGCTCCGATACGCGACGCGCCGGCCACCGTCGACATACACGACGTTCTCGCGCGGCTCGATGCGCGACGCGGCCGCGCGGATCCATTCGACGCCGGGCGGCATCACGCTCGCCATCGGCCGGCGCGTCTTTCGCGAGTCGTAGACGCCGCCGCCGACGAGCGTCCACGCGGGCTGGTAATCGTGATGCTCGTTCGGCTCGACGATCGCGATCTTCAGGTTGCGCTGGCGTTTCAGCAGGCTGGCCGTGACCGCGATGCCGGCGGTGCCGCCGCCGATCACGACGACGTCGTAGGTCGCGTCGTCCCATTCGAACGCCGGCGCGACGGCCGGCGCGCTCGCCGCCGCGGCGCCGGCCGGCGAGCGCGCCAACCGGTACAGGCTCGCGGAGCGGGTGCCGCTGCGGCAGAACGCGAGCACCGGCGCGGGCAGGTCGACGAGCAGTTGCGCGAATGCCTGCGCGTCGGCCGCGCCGATCGGGCCGGGCGCGACGGGCAGATACGCGAACTGGAGGCCGAGCTTCGCGGCGGCGGCGCGCAGCGCGGCGGCGCTCGGCTGTGCGGCGCCGCCCTCGTGGTCGGGGCGGTTGCAGATGATCGACCGGTAGCCGGCCTGTGCGAGCGCCGGCAGGTCGTCGGCGGTGATCTGGTCGGCGCTGGAAAAGCGCTCGTCGTGCTGGACGATTTGCATGGGTCGAAAGCTCCTGGAACGGCGCGGCGCCGCAAGTGGGCGGCGCCGCGGTTGAGGCGGGAAGTGGCGGCCGACAGATGCCGACAGATGCCGGCGCATGCCGGCTCGCGACGCGCGGGCGTCGCCGGAACGGTACGGTTTGCGTTTGCGCGACGGCGCCGGTCCAAGCCGACGCGTCGCCGCGACCGACGCTCAGCGCAGTTGCGCCCTGAGTTTTCCGCAGTAAAGGCTGGACAACGTCTGCATCACCTGGATCACTTCGAAGCCCGCGAGGCGGTAATAGATGTACTTGCCTTCGCGCCGGGTTTCGACGAGCCCCTCGTCGCGCAGCACGCCGAGGTGCTGCGACAGGCTCGGCTGGCGCACGCCGACCAGCGCTTCCAGTTCGCCGACGTTGCGTTCGCCCTCGGTCAGCTGGCACAGCAGCAGCAGGCGGTCTTCGTGCGCGAGCGCCTTCAGCAGCGCGCAGGCTTTCGCCGCCGATTCGCGCAATGCGGCGAGCGCTTCGGGAGTCAGTTGTGTGGTCATGGATCGCGCGCTATCGGTATCGATGCGCGCCGGTCAATTCATTGACAGACATTATATGAAATCATAGTATGTGTTTCAATAGATAGACAGGGAGCCCAGCATGTGTTCCGCGTCCGCCGACCCGCCCCGCTCGCCGCTCGTCGAGCCGTTCTTCGATCCGGTCACCAGCACCGTCAGCTACGTCGTCCATGGCGGTCGCGGTTCGGTCTGCGCGATCGTCGATCCGGTGCTCGACTACGACCCGAAAGCGGGCCGCACGTCGACCCGTTCGGCCGAACGCGTGATCGCGTTCGTGCGCGAACATGCGTTGACGGTCGACTGGCTGCTGGAGACGCACGCGCACGCCGATCATCTGTCCGCCGCGCCTTATCTCCAGCAGCACCTGGGCGGCAAGATCGCGATCGGCGAACACATCCGCACCGTGCAGCGCGTGTTCGGCGACGTATTCAACCTCGGTGACGAACTCGCGCCGGACGGCACGCAGTTCGACCATCTGTTCGCGGACGGCGACACCTTCGCGGTCGGCCCGATCGCCGCCGAGGCGCTGCACGTGCCGGGCCACACGCCGGCCGATCTCGCGTACCGGATCGGCGACGCGGTGTTCGTCGGCGACACGCTGTTCATGCCGGACGTCGGCTCCGCGCGCTGCGATTTTCCGGGCGGCGACGCGCATGCGCTGTATCGCTCCGTGCGCCGTCTGCTTGCGCTGCCGCCGGACACGCGCCTGTTCATGTGCCACGACTATCCGCCCGACACCCGCGGGCCGCAGTTCGAAACGACGGTCGCCGCGCAGCGCCGCGACAACGTCCATCTGCACGACGGCATCGGCGAGGACGCGTTCGTCGCGATGCGCGACGCGCGCGACCGCACGCTCGACATGCCGGTGCTGATCCTGCCGTCGATCCAGGTGAATATCCGCGCCGGGCGCTTGCCGCACCCGGAAAGCAACGGCGTGCGCTATCTGAAGATTCCGCTCGACGCGTTGTAGCGCGCGGCGACGGGCGCGGCGCGCTATGCTGTCGCGCATTCGTTCCGTCCCGTCCCGGTCCGCCGTGCGCTGCGTGTGCGCCGGCCGCCGGCCCCGTTGCGTCGCTATCATGCCCCAAGCCCTGCCGCCGGACCTCGCAGCCGGCCCCGATCACGGCCGCTCGCTCGCGCGGCACTACCCGCGCGGTCTGAAGATCGATCCGCACACGCACGACTGGGCGCAGGTGCTGTACGCGGTGTCCGGCGTGATGTGGGTCGAAACCGGGCGCGAAGCGCTCGTCGTGCCGCCGCAGCGCGCGGTCTGGCTGCCGCCCGGCACGCAGCACGGCATCACGATGATGAGTGCGGTCGAGATGCGCAACGTCTATCTGCACACGCGCGATATCGGACACCTGAGCCGCGAATGCGACGTGTTCGAGGTCAGCGGACTGATGCGCGAATTGATCGCGACGCTCGCGGAACACGAGGCCGACCGCGACGATGCGTGGTTGCAGACCGCCTATCGGCTGACGGTGATGGAACTCGCGCACGCGCGCCGGTACGCGCAGCGCATTCCGCTGCCGGGCGGCGCCGACCGGCGGCTCGCGTTGCTGTGCGACGCGGTGATCGCGAACCCGTCGCTCGACGTGAGCTTCGAGCAGCACGCGGCGTCGGTCGGCGCGAGTTCGCGCACGCTGGCGAGGCTGATCCGGCGCGAACTCGGCGTCGGCTTCGCGCAGTGGCGCCGCCAGGTGCAACTGGCGGTCGCGATGTCGCGGCTCGCGGAAGGCGAGCCGGTGAGCCGCGTCGCGCGCTCGCTCGGCTATCTGCCGAGCAGTTTCAGCGACATGTTCCGCCGCGAATTGGGCGCCGCGCCGACCGGCTTCGATGCGACGCGCACGTTGCAGCACCTCGCCGACGCCGGGTCGCCGCCCGCCGCGTGAACTGCGCCGCGCGACCTGCGGCGCGTGTCCGGAATTCGAAAGCATCTGTCCGCACGATCGCAATTCGGCAATCTAGACTTGCGGTGATCTCGACGCCCCGTCGATCCCGATTCCGCGGAGTCCAGCATGAAAGCGATCCAGTTCAAGACCTTCGGCGCGCCCGAGCGGCTCGAATACGTCGAGTTGCCGACGCCGACGCCCGCCGCCGGCCATGCGCTCGTGCGCGTGAAGGCCGCGTCGGTGAACCCGAGCGACGTAAAGAACGTCTCCGGCCATTTCGAACACACGCAACTGCCGCGCGTGCCGGGCCGCGATTTCAGCGGCACCGTCGTCGCCGGGCCGACCGGGTGGGTCGGCGTCGACGTATGGGGCACCGGCGGCGACATCGGCTTCACGCGCGACGGCACCCATGCGGAATTCATCGAGATTCCGGTCGCCGCGCTCGCGCGCAAGCCGGCCGCGCTCGACCACGCGCAGGCCGCGTCGATCGGCGTGAACTTCGTCGTCGCGTGGCTCGGCGCGGTCGATTACGCGCAGGTTCAGGCCGGCGAGACGGTCGTCGTGATCGGCGTGTCCGGCGGCGTCGGCGGCGCGGTCACGCAGATCGCGAAGGCGCGCGGCGCGAAGGTGATCGGCGTCGCGCGCGACGCGCCGCATCCCGATTCGCCGGCCGCGCGGCTCGTCGACGCGTTCTTCCCGCTAGACGAGCGCACCGCCGCGCGCGTGCGCGAATGGACGGGCGGCGCGGGCGCGGAAGTCGTCTACGACGCGGTCGGCGGCGCGACCTTCGAACTCGGGCTGGCGCTCGCGAAGCGGCGCGGGCGCGTCGTCGAAATCAGCGCGACCGGCGGGCGGCGCGTGAGCTTCGACCTGATCGACTTCTATCACAACGAAACCCAGCTGCTCGGCGCGGACAGCGCGAAGCTCGGTGTGGTCGAGTCGGCGCCGATCATGAAGGCGCTCGCGGAGCACTTCGACGCCGGCCACTTCGACGCGCCGGTGATCGCGCAGCGCTTTGCGCTCGAACGCGCGCGCGAAGCGTACGAGGCGGTCGCGGGCGGCACGCGGGGCCGCGTCGTGATCGAGGCCGCGTGACGGCCGCACGCATCGCGCGACGCAGGAGGCGGCGATGAAGGCCTATCTGGTTTCGCTCGCGGTCGGCATCGCGGTCGGGCTGCTGTACAACCTGCTGAACGTGAAGTCGCCGGCGCCGCCGACGGTCGCGCTCGTCGGCCTGCTCGGGATGCTGGCCGGCGAACACGCGATCGGCTTCGTCAAACAGTGCATCGCGTACTTCGCAGGGTGAGCGCGTACTTCGCCGGCTGGTCGCGCGGCCCTCAGTGCGTGCTGCGCACCAGCCGCTCGGGCAGATGCGCGCGCAACTCGCGGGCGTCGAGGTGCGCGAGGTCCTTGTCCAGTTCGAGCGTGACGAGGCCCTGCGTCTGCGGGTCGAGGTGTTTGCGCAGTTCGCCGAGGAACGCCGGCGGCGCGGCGACGACGAGCGTGCCGTAGCGGTCCGCCTCGCGGCCCTTCGCGAGACATGCGGCGACTTCGCCGGCGAAGGTGGCCGCTTCGTGGTCGTGCTGGACCGTGTCGGGGTCCGAATGACGGCCGGGGCCCGCGCGATCGTAGGTACGGCCCGGCTTGTCGGTGACGAGGCTCTGTTCCGGCGCGCGGCCGGCCGGGTGAACGAGCGTTTCGACTTCGTCGATCGCGCCGAGCGGACTTTCCGCTGCGAAGATGCGTGCGGTCGCCCGGTTGGCGACCGCGATCCAGATCGTGTTTGTCATGTTGTCCTCGCTGCCTTGAGCTTCGGCGCCGCGACGGCATGAGGCCGCGCGGGCCCGAAGCGGTCGGTGGACTCGCCGGCGCGGGCGGCGCCGCGAGTGTCTTCAAGGTTAGTGCGATCCCGCGCACGCGGGCAACGGCGGCGCGCCGGCGGGCGGTCTCCCGACCCGGGCGGGCGCCGATTCGTTCGTTCGCGTCGCACGGGCGCGTTCCGTACGGTCAGCGATATTTGTTCCTGATGGACGAACGGGCAGGGACGCAACGCGGTGCGCACCGGGACGAGGTGACGCAGCGGCGGGGACGTGCGAACGCGACGAGGAAATCGGGACGACCGGCCGGTGAAGCGTCCGATGCGCGCTTTCCGGCGACGGGCGAAGCCCGCGCGCGACGCGCGGACTTCGGCGGGAACGCGCCGCGCGAGCGCGGCGGCGCGTAGAGCCTGGCGGCGAGCGCCGCCGCGCTTATTTGGCCTTTTCGGCGGTATTCGTGATGGCGTGGCCGCCCGCGGAAAGGTCCTGGCCCGCGCCGGCGACCGTGTTGCATGCGGCGAGCGTGACCGAGAAGAGGGCGAGCGCAATAGCGATGTATCGAGTCATAAGAGTTCTCCTTTTAATGTCAAGGCCGACCAGGCGGCAGCGCAGATTGTACGCGTCGCCGCGCGCCGATGGCAGCAGCGCGCACGCCGCTTGCTACGGCCTGCGACTTTTGCGCACCACGAGCCATTTCGGCGACCGGAACCGCACGATGCTCACGTACAGCCACACGTAAGTCGCGGCGAATACGACGACGAAGCAGAACAGATGGACGGTGTGGCGCCAGAACAGCGTCGCCGGGATCACCGCGATCAGGCACAGCAGCCATAGATACGGCGAGGTCAGCGAATTGCGGCGCGTGAGTTCGCGCGCGGTGCGCGCGCCGACCACCCAGCGCATCAGCCGCTTGTAGATCAGCATGTGCAGATGCACGCCGTCCGGAATGCCGGGCGACATGCCGCGCACGAACTTCTTCCGGTAGATCGAGAAGCAGGTCTCGAAGATCGGATACATGAACAGCAGCACCGGATACCAAGCGGACACGTCGCGGTTGCGCATCACGAGCACGATCGACAGTTCCGCAAGCATGAAGCCGATGAAGTACGCGCCGCCGTCGCCGAGGAAGATCAGGCCGGCCGGGAAGTTCCAGATGAAAAAGCCCATCACGGCGCCCATCATGATCAGCGACGCGGACAGCACGACCGCGTCGTGCACCTGGAACGCGACGTAGGCAAGCGACGCGAACATCATGAACGCGACCATCGACGCGAGGCCGTTGAAGCCGTCGATGATGTTGACCGCGTTCGCGAGCGCGGCGACCGCGAGCACGGTGATCGAAAACGAGATCGCCGGATACGACAGCAGGAAGTCGAGCGGCGGCACGCTGATCCGCGTGACCGCGATACCGAGCGCGAAAAACGCGATCGCCGCGGCGGCCATCGTGCAGACGAGCCGCGCGAGCGGCGACACGCGTTTGGTCAGATCCTCCGCGAGCCCGGAGCCGAACGCCGGCAGCCCGCACGCGGCGAGCCCGAGTATCCCGCCCGATACGGCCGGATACTCGCCGTGCAACTGCACCGCGGACACCAGGAGCCCCGCGAGAATGCCGACGCCGCCGACGCGCGGCACCGGCCGCGCGTGGAATTTCTGCACGCCGGCGAGGTCGGCGTCGATCGAGAATTTTTCATGCAGATGCGCGTAACGCACGATCAACAACGTGACCAGCAGTGAGACGATGAAGCCGAGTGCGAAACTGAGCATGAAACGGGTCCCGGAGTGGATGCGCGATTATACAAAGGCGGCGCGGCGGGTTTCGCGGGGCGCAGGCGGTCGTTCGGCGTGCGCGGCGGCGGCGCGCAGGCTGTCGGTCGCGGCGGCCGTGACGCGACAGCCGGCGCGAAACGACGCCGTGTGTCACCAACCTCGCGGATGAAGAAAGGCGCGTCGTCGTTCTTGTCGGATGCCGATCGGCGCGCGACGGCGCCGGCAGACGCCGGCTAACCGGCAACAGGCAAGCGCCAACGAGCGGGCGCCGACGACGCGCTCATCGCGCCGGCGCCGGGCAGTTCAGATCGCCTTCGCCGCAGCTCAGGTAATGGCGGAGCGCCGCCGTGCGGGCGCGGGTCATCTGTTCCAGACAGGTCGCGCGTGCGGCCGGTTCAGCCGAACCGCCCGCGACGCGCGCCGTCTGGAACGCGCATTCCGCGTCGCGAAACGCGATCCATGCGCGCTGCGCGTCGGTCAGCTTCTTCGCGCCGTCGCGATCGTCGTTCAGCCGGTGCTGCAATGCGCGGTATTGCCGGTTGAGTTCGGCGTCCGCGCGTTGGTCGGCGTTGCCGGCGCATGCATCGATCGCGCGTTGGTTCTGCGCATTCGCGCAGTCGGGCGCGGCGTGCGCCGGTTGCATCGCGAGCCCGACCGCCAGTGTCGTCAACAGCATCGCAAACGGCGTAGCAAGCGGCGCGAATGTCGCTCGAATCGTCATCTTTGGGCATCCCGATGAATCGTACTGGTTCAATGCGCGACGGAGCCCGCGTCCTGCTCGCGCCACGTCCGCCGCTGCCACGACAGCCGCCGCGCGGCGATGCGCGCAGCCTTCCACCATGCGAATGGGCGCGGGTCGACGAGCATGCTGAGCGCCCGCGCGTAGTCGAGCGTGAGCCCGGGCGTCCATGCCATCGTCACCGCGCGCTTGCGGATCTGCGCGGCCACCCACAGTTCCGGCGTGACGAGCACGCGCAAGAAGCTGCTCCATCCGGCGCGCTCGCCGCGCAAACGGCCGACCGCGCCGTCGATCGCCGCTTCGAGCGCATACGCGACGCTGCTCGAACAGTTCCGGTGCGTGAGGTTGTAGGTCGTATCCTGCCGGTAGCGCTCGAAGAAGGCGTGCAGCTTCGCCGGGTCGTAGTTGCGGATCCGCACGCGTGCGGTCGACGGACACCACGCTTTCGACTCCGTCGCGTAGTCGGGCTGAAACAGCCCCGGCACGTCGTTTTCCCGCGTCGCGCGCAGAAGGCGGCCGAAATCCGCTGGCGAACGATCGATTTCGACCGCCGGGTACAGGCTGATGTAGATCCCCTCCGGCGATTCGAGCGCCGCGTGCCCGGTCGAGATGGTTCCGCTCGCATCGACTGCCGCGATATAGCGGTCGATGATCGGCTGCGGCTGCGCGGGCGCCTTCGACGAGCCGGTCGGCGTCCACACGTGCACGGTGAGCGCGCGCTCGTGGGCGGCCGGCGGACCGTCCCAGACGACGCGGTCGAACAGGCGGGCACGGTCGGCCGATTCGACGTCCGGCAGCAGCGCCGATCGTTGGGATGCGCTCAACGCGGGATTGCGCTCCAGACGCCGCACGCGCGCGGCGAGCGCCATCAGGTTGGTGCCGCCGAACACGAGGAACAGGCCGAGGCAGTACGGCAGCGTGCCCACATAATGCGTCGGATACGGCTGATAGAGAAACACCGCGATCAGGACTTCGACCACGGCCCACGCGAACGCGATCTTCCAGCGCGGATAGCGGACGACCCATGCGGACACGCCCTGCAACAGGCCGTCGGCGAGGAACAGCGTGCCGAAGATCATCGACAGAATGAAATTGCCGTGATGATGGCCGGCGAAGATCAGCATCGACGTGACGACGACCGCGATGCCCTTTACGTAGCGCAGCGCGCGCTGGCCGCCTACGCCGGTCCACGCGACCGCAAGCGTCGCGAGCCCTTCGATCAGGAACAGCCACGCGAAGAACATGACCGGAAAATACAGCGCGCCGTCGAGCGCATCGACGAAGATGACGAGCCCGGCGACCGCCCACAGGATGCCGACGCAGAAGATCGTGCGCGCGCGTTTGCGCAGGTACTCGACGCCCAGCAGCAACATCACGAGTCTCACCATCGCCTGTCTCCTCGCATCGCCTGTTTCGTCGTCATGGCCGGCGTGCCGCACTGGGCCGGAAAATGCAGGTCTACCTTCGAGCAGCGCATTGTAAGTCCTTGCGGTCGTTGTTTCGAGCGCACCGCGCCGCCGATGCGTTCCGGCCAGCGCCGCTGCGTGGCGCCGAGGCAACAGCCGCAGCGACAGCCGCCGCGCGCGTCGCCGGCCGCCGCGGCCCGATATCTCTTTATATACAGACGAGTAACGGCTCGGTTACGGATCTTTCCGGATTTTGCAATTGACTGTTCCGGTCCGAACCGCACCCCTTTCACACGTGTGCCACGTAGACTTCGCCCGTAGCTGCCGGCCGGTTTCAATCCATGTCGCTTGCTCCGGCAGTTCGAAAGTCAAAAGGTAAAGTCATGAAGAAATCACTGATCATCGCGGGCGTGCTCGGCGCATTCGCCGTCTCGGCCCACGCACAAAGCAGCGTCACGCTGTACGGCACGCTCGATGCCGGGCTCGTCTACGCGAACAATGCCGGCGGCCACAGCGTCTGGCAGCAGGGTAGCGGCTCCGTGTCGGATACGTACTTCGGTCTGCGCGGCAGCGAAGACCTCGGCGGCGGCCTTCATGCGATCTTCACGTTGGAAAGCGGCTTCGACCTGAACAGCGGCCGCTTCAACGAAAACGGTTCGATGTTCAACCGCCAGGCGTTCGTCGGCCTGCAAAGCGACCAGTACGGCGCGCTGACGCTCGGCCGCCAGTACGACTCGATGGTCGATTATCTGGCGCCGCTCGCGGCTGTCGGCAGCGACTACGGCAACAACCTCGCGGCGCACCCGTTCGACAACGACAATCTCGACCACTCGTTCTCGATCCGCAACGCGGTGAAGTACCAGAGCGTGAATTACGGCGGCTTCCGGTTCGGCGGCCTGTACGGCTTCAGCAACGACGCGGGCCAGTTCGCGAACAACCGCGCCTGGAGCGTCGGCGCGTCGTATGTGTACGGTCCGCTGAACGTCGCGGCCGCATATCTGCAACTGAACAACTCGCCGGACGTCGCGAACGCGTCGGGCGCGGTGCTCGGCGGTGAAGGCAACAACTTCAACCTGACCTCGCAGACGCAACGCACCTTCGGCGCCGGCGCGAACTACGTGTACGGCCCGGCGAAGGTCGGCTTCGTGTGGACGCACACGCAGTACCAGAACCTGCTCGGCGGCGGCCAGGGCGGCGACACGTTCGCGCTGCCGGGCGGCACGAACGCGAACCTGCACCTCGACAACTTCGAGCTGAACGGCCGCTATGCGCTGACCCCGGCGCTCGCGCTCGATGCCGCGTACACGTTCACGGACGGCAAGGTGTCCGGTGCGGCCGGTTCCGGCGATCCGAAGTGGCACACGGTGTCGCTGAAGGCGGACTACTCGCTGTCGCGTCGCACCGACGTGTACGTGCAGGGCGTGTACCAGCACGCGTCGGGCGAACTCGGCGACGCCGGCGCGAACGTCGCGATGATCAACACGTTGTCGCCGTCGACGTCGCAGAACCAGGTCGCCGCGACGGTGGGAATGCGTCACCGCTTCTGATCTTCGCGGTCGCGAAGGACTGAAACACCCGCACGGATCGGCCGGTCCGTGCGGGTGTTGTGCTTTTGGCGCGGCCGCAGACGCGTTTCCGCCGCAAACCGGCGCAAGCCGGCGCCCGCCGCGACGGCCGTGCCGCCCGTGGCGCGCCGATTCGGCCCCGTTGCTGACGCAACCGCTTGCCTGCATCCCGCTACCAATCGAATACCAATGCGGGCAGAACGGCCATCCGCGCCCGATCCCGGCATATCGATCAGTGCTCCCAGGCATTCGTGTCAAGCCGACGTGGCAGGACGGTTTGGCCCGCGTCTCGTGAATGTCACACCCCAGTAATGCAATGAACCTAGATTGGCTGGCGGCTGTTTCCACCCACGAGACCACGACATGAAAATTTCTGCAGTTCTTGCCGGCGTTGCATTGACCGCCGTATTCGCCGGCGCCGCGCATGCGCAAAGCACTTGCCCGAACGACGGCACGGTGCGCTTCGGCGTGGAGCCGTACGAGGCCGCGGCGCAACTCGTCCCCGTTTATAGCGACATCGCGAAGCTGATCGGCGAGAAGCTCGGCTGCAAGGTCCAGCTTTACGTCGCGACGAGCTACAACGCGGAGATCGAGGCGATGCGCAACAAGAAGCTCGAATTCGGCCAGTTCGGCCCGCTCGGCTACGTGCTCGCGCACCAGGTCGCGAACGCGCAGGCCGTCGCGTCGTTCAGCGGCGCGGACGGCAAGCCGTCGACGTACACGGCGTCGGTCGTCACGTGGCCGGGCAGCGGCATCACGAAGATCGCCGACGTGAACGGTCACTCGTTCGCGTATTCGGACCCGGCCTCGACGTCGGGCCACCTGTTCCCGGCCTACGGCCTCAGCAAGAACGGCATCGACCCGGACCACGGCGTGAAGGCGCTGTACGCGGGCAGCCACACCGCGTCGTTCGAGGCGATCCGCAATCACAAGGTCGAGGCGGGCGAACTGAACAGCGACGAGATCGCGAGCGCGAAGCTGCACAACGAATTCGACCCGGCGGCGTACGTGACGCTGTGGCAGTCAGATCCGATTCCGCTCGACCCGATGGCGATTCGCGGCGACCTGCCAGAAGCTTTCAAGGCGAAGCTCACGCACGTGCTGCAAACGCTCGACTTCCACCAGTTGTCGGCGGCGGACCAGAAGTTCATCGCGTCGGCGGCCAGCCCGCAGTTGAAGATGGTTCCGCAGACGGACGGCGCGTACAACCAGATCCGCGATCTGATCAAGACGCTGCACGTCGATCTGGCGAAGCTGTGATGAACGCGATGCAGCAGACCATCGCCGACGGCATCGGCTTCGACGGCCTCGCCGTGCCGGCGTTCGCCGACACCGGCGCGCGCGCGCCGGGCAACGCGTCGGCCGGCCTCGGCATGCGGCTCGCCGTGCGCAACCTCGTGATGCGCTATCCGAACGGTCATACGGCGCTCGACGGCGTGAGCCTGCGGGTCGGCGCCGGCGAGATGGTCGTGATCCTCGGCAGCAACGGCTGCGGCAAGTCCACGCTGATGAAATGCGTGGTCGGGCTGAACCGGCCGACCGCCGGCTCGGTCGAGGTCGCCGGCCGCGATCTGGCGACGCTGCGCGGCAACGCGTTGCGCGAGGCGCGCATGCCGGTCGCGCTGATCTCGCAGCACGCGAATCTGGTGAAGCGGCGCAGCGTGCTAGCGAACGTCTGCACCGGCGCGCTCGGCCGCCACCGCTCGCTGTCGACGATGCTCGGCGGCCTGCCGAAGAGCGAACTCGAGCCCGCGCGACGGTTTCTCGACGAAGTCGGTCTGCTGCCGCTCGCGAACCAGCGCGCCGGCACGCTGTCGGGCGGCCAGGCGCAGCGCGTCGCGGTGGCGCGCGCGCTCGCGCAGCGGCCGCAGGTCGTGCTCGCCGACGAACCGGTCGCGAGCCTCGACCCCGAAGCGGCCGACGACGTGATGCGCCTGCTGCGCCGCCTCGCGACCGACGACGGCCTCGCGGTCGTCGCGGTGCTGCACCAGCCGGAACTGGCGACCCGCTATGCGGACCGTCTGATCGGCATGCGCAGCGGCCGCGTCGAATTCGACGAGCGCGCCGCGTCGGTCGGCAGCCAGCAAATTTCGAACCTTTACGTGGCCCACGCGTCATGAACACCGTTTCGTCGTTGCGCGCCGCCCGCGAGCCGGCCCGCCGTTCGCTCGCAAAGATCGCGGCGTTCGGCGCGTTCGTCGTGTTGTTCTTCCAGGCCTGCTACGGCGTGCATGCGCGTCCGCAGGACCTGATCACCGGCGTGCACGGGATGGCGGACATCATTTCGCGCGCGACGCCGCCCGACTTCAGCCAGTTCGTGCCGAGCCTGCAGCCGATCATGGAGACGATCGATCTCGCGATCTTCGGCACCGTGCTCGGCGTGGTGCTCGCGTTTCCGCTCGCGCTGCTCGCGGCGTCGAACGTGAGCCCCGCGCGGCCACTGTATTACGTGGCGCGCGGGATCATCGGCATCACGCGCTCGGTGCCGGACCTCGTGTGGGCGCTGCTGTTCGTGACCGCGGTCGGACTCGGGCCGTTTCCGGGCGCGCTCGCGCTCGGCGTCCACTCGATCGGGATGCTCGGGCGGCTGTTCTCCGAGGTGATCGAGGACATGGACATGGGCCCGGTCGAGGCGCTCACGCTGACCGGCGCGAATCGCCTGCAGGTGTTCACGCATGCGGTGGTGCCGGGCGTGCTGCCGACGCTGCTCGGCATCAGTCTTTACCGCTTCGACGAGAATCTGCGCTCGTCGCTGGTGCTCGGCTTCGTCGGCGCGGGCGGGATCGGCTTCATGCTGCTGACCGCGATGAACCTGTTCCAGTACCAGACCGTGTCATATCTGCTGATCGTCACGTTCCTGCTCGTGGCGATCGCCGAGCGCGGCTCCGCGTTCCTGCGCAGCCGCGTGCAGTGACGCCGCGAAGGCGCCGCGCCCCCGTCGTAAAATGGCGGGCTTCGCCCCCTTCCCAGAGTGACCCGCATGAACCTCGCGCTGTTCGACCTCGACCACACGCTGCTCCCGATCGACACCGGCTACCAGTGGGGGCGTTTCATGGTGAAGTGCGGGATGGCCGACGACGGGCGGTTCGCGCAGCAGGTCGAAGACGCGCACGCGGCCTACAACGCGGGGACGCTCGACATGCCCGCGTATCTTCGGAGGGTGCTGGCGCCGCTCGCCGCGCATTCGCGCGCGCAACTGGACGCGTGGCGCGCGCAGTTCCTGCGTGAGGTCGTCGAACCGGCGATCCGCGACGAAGCGCTCGCGCTCGTGCGGCGGCATCGCGACCGCGGCGACCTGTGCTGTCTCGTGACCGCGACCAACGACTTCGTGACGGCGCCGATCGCCGCGACGTTCGGTATCCCGGCGCTCGTCGCGACCCGGGCGGAAACGGTCGACGGTCGCGCCGATTCCGCCTATACGGGCCGGGTGGCGGGGATCCCGAGCTTCGGCGCGGGCAAGATCGCGCGCACCGAAGCATGGCTCGCGTCGCTCGGCAACACGTGGGACGACTTCGGGCGCAGCTGGTTCTACAGCGATTCGCGCAACGATATCCCGCTGCTCGAACGCGTGACGGACCCGGTCGCGACCAATCCGGACGCGACGCTGCGCGCGCACGCGCGGAACGCGGGCTGGCCGGTTCTCGACCTGTTCGGCGCGCCGGCCGTGGCGAGCGCGGCGGCTTGCGCGGTGGCGGCCGGCTGATCTGCCGGGCGGGCCGGGTGGCGGGGTGGCCCGAGCGGCCCGAATGGGCCAAGGCCGCCGTCAGCTTCCGTCAGGCCGCCGCGTCCAGCCGCAGAAACCGCTCGACCAGCCGCGTCCAGAACGCCGCGCCGATCACCAGGTTTTCGTCCGCATAGTCGTATTTCGCGTTGTGCAGCATCGGCGCGTCGGTGCCGTTGCCGACGCGCAGGAAGCAGCCCGGACGCTGCTGCAGGAAGTACGCGAAATCCTCGCTGCCCGCGATCATCGGAAACGGCGCGACGACGCGCTCTGCGCCGACCAGTTCCTGCGCGACCTCGCGCGCGAACGCGGTCTCCCGCTCCGAATTGATCAGCACCGGATAGCCGCGCACATAGTCGATGTCGGCGCGCGCGCCATACGCGTTCGCATGCGATGTCACCAGTTCGCGGATGCGCGTTTCGAGCAGTTGCCGCACGTCGGCGTTGAACGAGCGGACGCTGATGCCGAGCGTCGCCGACTCCGGGATCACGTTCGGCGCGTCGCCGGCATGGATCGACCCGACGGTGACGACCGCCGTTTCGGTCGGATCGACGTTGCGCGACACCACGGTTTGCAGCGCGAGCACGAGCGCGCTCGCGACGACCACCGGATCCACCGACAGGTGCGGGCGCGCCGCATGGCCGCCCTTGCCGTGGATCGTGACCTTCACCGTGTCGCACGCCGCCATGAACGGGCCGGCGCGAAACAGGAACGTGCCCGTCGGCATGCCCGGATGGTTGTGCAGGCCGAATACCGCGTCGCACGGGAAGCGTTCGAACAGCCCGTCGGCGATCATCCGTTCGGCGCCGCTGTCGGAACCGGCTTCCTCGGCCGGCTGGAAAATCAGATGGACGGTGCCGCTGAAGCGCCGCGTGCGCGCGAGATGTTGCGCCGCGCCGAGCAGCGTCGCCGAGTGGCCGTCGTGGCCGCACGCGTGCATCGTTCCCGCGCGGCGGCTCGCGTACGGCAGGCCGGTTTGCTCGTGGATCGGCAGCGCGTCCATGTCGGCGCGCACGCCGATGCTGCGCGGGCCGTCGCCGACGCGCAGCGTGCCGACGACGCCGTGTCCGCCGATGCCGGTCGTCACCGCATAGCCCCAGGCTTCGAGTTTCGCGGCGACGAGCGCCGAGGTCTGCGCCTCCTCGTACGACCGTTCCGGATGCGCGTGCAGATGGCGGCGGATCGCCGTCAGTTCGTCGGCGTCGGGCGCGAGTTCGGCGACGCTGCAGAAGGTGTCGGGAGGATCGGATTCGCTCATGCCGCGCTACTCCTTCGAAGGTGGCCGTAGCCGATGCGGAAAAACAAAACGGGCGCCGCGGCGCCCGTCGGGTCTCGACGACGTCAGACCGGCCGGTTCTGCTTGAACGCGAGCCGGTAGCGATGCAGCAGCGGCTCGGTATAGCCGGACGGCTGCTCGCGGCCTTCGAGCGCGAGCGCGCACGCGGCCTTGAACGCGTACGACGCGTCGAAGTTCGACGCCATCGGACGGTAGTACGGATCGCCCGCGTTCTGTTTGTCGACGACCGCGGCCATCCGGCGGAACACGTCGAGCACGTAGTCGCGCGTGACCACGCCATGGCGCAGCCAGTTCGCGATGTGCTGGCTGGAGATGCGCAGCGTCGCGCGGTCTTCCATCAGGCCGACGTTGTGGATGTCCGGGACCTTCGAGCAGCCGACGCCTTGCTCGACCCATCGCACGACGTAGCCGAGGATCCCCTGCGCGTTGTTCTCGACCTCGTTGCGGATCTCGTCGTCGCTCCACGCGGCGCGCTCGACCACCGGGACCGTCAGCAGGCCGTCGAGCAGCGCGCCGCGCTCGTTCGCGTAGTCGGTCTTTTCGAGTTCGTGCTGGACGGCCTGCACGTCGACGTCGTGATAGTGCAGCGCATGCAGCGTCGCCGCGGTCGGCGACGGCACCCACGCGGTGTTCGCGCCCGCGCGCGGATGGCCGATCTTCTGTTCGAGCATCGCGTGCATCAGGTCGGGCATCGCCCACATGCCCTTGCCGATCTGCGCGCGCCCGCGCAGCCCGGCCGCGAGGCCCGCCAGCACGTTGTTGCGCTCGTACGCGGTGATCCACGCGGACGACTTCATGTCGCCCTTGCGGATCATCGGGCCGGCTTCCATGCCGGTGTGCATCTCGTCGCCGGTGCGGTCGAGAAAGCCGGTGTTGATGAACGCGACGCGCGACGAAGCGGCCGCGATGCACGCAAGCAGGTTCACGCTCGTGCGGCGCTCCTCGTCCATGATGCCCATCTTCATCGTGTCGCGCGGCAGGCCGAGCAGATCCTCGACGCGCGAGAACAGTTCGGCCGCGAACGCGACTTCGGCCGGCCCGTGCATCTTCGGCTTCACGATGTAGATCGAGCCGGTGCGCGAGTTGCGCTTCGCCTTCAGGTCGTGCAGCGCGCACAGCGTCGTCACCACGCCGTCGAGGATGCCTTCCGGAATCTCGTTGCCGTCGCGGTCGAGCACCGCGGGCGTCGTCATCAGGTGGCCGACGTTGCGGATGAACAGCAGCGAGCGGCCGTGCAGCGTCAGCTTCGAGCCGTCCGGCGCGTGGTACTCGCGGTCGGCGTTCAGGCGGCGGGTGAACGTGCGGTCGCCCTTCGACACTTCTTCGGTCAACGTGCCCTGCATCAGGCCGAGCCAGTTGCGGTAGAGCTCGACCTTGTCGTCGGCGTCGACTGCCGCCACCGAGTCCTCGCAGTCGATGATCGTCGTGACCGCCGCTTCGACGATCACGTCCGTCACGTGCGCCGGATCGCTTTTGCCGATCGGCGTCGACGCGTCGATCCGGATTTCGACGTGCAGGCCGTGGTGCTTGAGCAGGATCGCGGTCGGCGCGGCGGCGTCGCCCTGGTAGCCGGCGAACTGCGCCGGGTCCTTCAGCGCGGTCGCGCCCGACGCGGTCTGCACCGACAGCGCGCCGTCCTTCACCGTATAGCCGGTCGCGTCGCGATGCGAGCCGCTCGCGAGCGGCGCCGCGCGGTCGAGGAAGTCGCGCGCGAACGCGATTACGCGCGCGCCGCGCACCGGGTTGTACTTCGCGTCGCGCGTCGCGCCGTCGTCTTCGGGCAGCGCGTCGGTGCCGTACAGCGCGTCGTACAGGCTGCCCCAGCGGGCGTTCGCGGCATTGAGCGCATAGCGCGCGTTCGACAGCGGCACGACCAGTTGCGGGCCGGCCTGCGACGCGATTTCGGTGTCGACGTTCGCGGTCGTCGCGGCGACCTTCGCCGGCGCCGGCACGAGGTAGCCGATCTGTTCGAGGAACGCGCGATACGCGGCGAGGTCGCGCACCGGGCCCGGATGCGCGTGGTGCCAGTTGTCGAGTTCGGTCTGTAGCCGGTCGCGCTCGGCGAGCAGCGCGCGGTTGCGCGGCGCGAGGTCGTGCACGAGCGCGGAGAAGCCGCGCCAGAACGCGCCGGCGTCCACGCCGGTGCCCGGCAGCGCTTCGGTTTCGATGAAACGGGCAAGCCCGTCGTCCACTTTGAGTCCGTGATGGTCGGTCATGTCTGGGTCCACTGATGCGGGTTTAACGGAATGCGCGGCGCGCGGGTCACGCGGCGATGCTGGCGACGCCCGCCTTCGCGATCTGCGCGTCCTCGTCGGGCTTCATGCCCGACACGCCGACCGCGCCCACCACCTGGCCGCCGACGACGACCGGCACGCCGCCGCCGAGCGTCGCGACGAGCGGCGCGCTGAGGAACGCGGTGCGGCCGCCGTTGATCATGTCCTCGTACGCCTGGGTGTCGCGGCGCCCGAGCGCGGCGGTGCGGGCTTTTTCCTGCGCGATGTACGCGCCGATCGGCGCGGTGCCGTCGAGCCGCGCGAGCGCGAGCGGGTGGCCGCCGTCGTCCACCACGGCGATCGCGACGGCCCAGCCGTGACGCTCGGCTTCGTCGCGCGCGGCGCTCAGGATGCGGTTCGATTCGGCGATGCCGAGCACGTGTTTGGTCTGCATGTCAGGGTCTCGTAGGGTAGGGGAACGGAGTCGACCGGCCCGCAACGGCGCCCGATGGGGCTGTCATCGTGCGCCGTTGCGGTGCCGGTCGCCCGGCATTCGCGGTCGCGATCGCGTCCGGCGGGCCGGCCGTGAGCGCGTCGGCTTATTGTATTGCGTCGCCATCGCTTCCCGATTTTAGGCTCAACGGGGGCGGCACCGCTACCGGCCGAAACTCTTCACCAGGTCGCGCGCGAGTTCGCCGCCGCTGCCCGACCAGAAGTCGCGGTCGGCGAGCCGCACGCGCTCGGCGACGCTCAGCAGGTGATCGCCGGCGGCCGCGCGGGCCCGGTCGGGGTCGCCGGCCACGATCGCGGCGACGATCTTTTCGTGTTCGTCGCGGACCTGGTTCGCGAAGTCCTGGCGCCGCGCCTCGTTCGCGCGCGTGACTTTCACCGCGAGCCGGATCGGTTGCGCGAACATCTCGACGAGGCGCCCCCAGTACGGGTTGCCGGTCGCGCCGGCAATGCACAGATGAAACAGCACGTCCTCCTCGACGCCGTCGCCGCCGGCGCGCATCGCGTCCTCGACGCGCCGCAGCGCGTGCTCGATTTCGGCAAGCTGGCCCGGCGTGCGCCGCACCGCCGCGAGCGCCGCGATCTCCGCCTCCAGGCCGCGCCGCACTTCGGTCAGGTTCAACAGCGACTGCACCGACTGCTCGGTCAGCGGGTCGCCGCGCGCCGCGCGCGGAAACCCCGTCTGGCACACGAACGTGCCGCTGCCCTTGCGGGCGGTCAGCACGCCGTCGGCCTTCAATAGCGCGATCGCCTCGCGCAGCACCGTGCGGCTCACGCCGAAATGCTGCGCCATCGCGTGCTCCGACGGCAGCCGCGTGCCGGGCGCGAGGCCGTCGCTGCGGATCTTCGCCTGCAACTTTTCGGCGACGCGCTCGCCGAGCGTGCCGGCCTCAAACGAGCCGCCGCCTTCGTCCGCGTCGGCCGCCGGTGCGGGTGGCACGGCGGGGGCGGAGGTGGCCGGTTCGATCGTGGCAGGGACTTTTGTCATGCGTTCCATTCTATACAACCCTGATTGACAGCCTGTGAACAGGTTCATACCATCGCTGGACAGATTTTATACAAGTACGCACTTCGACACGCTTCGACAAGTAGTCACTCCCAAAAACACGCCGCTTCGGCGACAGGAGGAGAGCGATGGGCTTCGTGGTCAACAACGTCCAGGTGCTGTTTGCCGGACTCGCGCTCGGCTCGATCTATGCGCTCGTCGCGCTGGGCTTCGTGCTGATCGTCAGGGCGACCAACGTCGTCAACTTCGCGCAGGGCGACTTCGCGATGCTCGGCGGCTTCGCGATGGTCGCGTTCCTGAGCAGCGGCCTGCCTTACTGGCTGGCGTTCGTGCTCGCGCTCGTCGTGCTCGGCATCTTCGGCGTGATCTTCGCGCTCGGCGTCTACTATCCGCTACGCAACCGCTCGTTCCTGCCGGTGATCATCAGCACGCTCGGCGCGTCGATCTTCATGCAGAACACCGCGCAGTACATCTTCGGTCCGCAGCCGCGCGCGATGCACCGGCTTTTCAACTCGCCCGGCATCGACGTCGGCGGCGTGTTCATGGACACGCAATATCTGGCCATCCTCGGCTTCACCGCGATCGCGGTCGCGTTCCAGTACGTGCTGTTCGAGCGCACGATGCTCGGCAAGAAACTGCAGGCGACGTCGCAGGACAAGGACATGGCGCGCCTTGTCGGCATTCCGGTCGCCGGGATGATCGCGTTCACGTTCTTCTACAGCGCCGTGCTCGGCGGGCTCGCCGGCGCGCTGGTGTCGCCGATCCTGTTCGTGTCGATCGGGATGGGCTCGATCATCGCGCTGAAGGCGTTCGCGGCAGCGATCATCGGCGGTTTCGGCGACATCACCGGCGCGATTCTCGGCGGGCTGCTGCTCGGCGTGGTCGAGAGCTTCGGCGCGCAGTACATCTCGGTCGCTTACAAGGACGCGTTCGCGTTCCTGCTGCTGTTCCTGTTCCTGATGCTGCGTCCGCAAGGCATCTTCGGCGAAAAAATTTCGGAGAAGGCATGAACCCGCTTCCCGCCACCACCCGCCCGACGCCCGGCGCCCGCGCGTCGCGGCCGTCGGCCGGCGCCGTCGCACCCGTCGTGATCGCCATCGTCGTGGCGATCGTCGTCGCGCTGGTGCCGTTCGTGTTTTCGCTCACGCCGTACGTGCTGAACATCTTCATGCAGGCGGCCACGTATGCGGTCGCGGTGCTCGGCATGACGGTCGTGCTCGGCTACACCGGCCAGATCAATCTCGCGCAGGCCACCTTCTTCGGCTTCGGCGCGTATGCGATCGGCCTCGGCACCGTCGTGTACGGCCTGTCGTTCTGGACCTCGCTCGTGCTCGGCATCGGCATCGCGGCGATCGCCGGCTTCGTGCTCGGGCTCACGACGCTGCGCCTCGGCGGCCACTACCTCGCGATGATCACGATCAGTTTCCAGCAGATCTTCAATCTCGTGATGGTGAACTGGGCGAGCGTCACGCAGGGGCCGGACGGCGTCGCGGGCATCCAGCGGCCGTCGGTGTTCGGTTTTGCGCTGACCGACGACCGCTTCTATCTGCTGCTGTGCCTCGTATTTCTCTACGCGGCGGTCGCGCTCGTCTGGTGGCTGCCGCAGACGCGCATCGGCCGCGCGATGCGCGCGGTGCGCGAGAACGCGCTCGCCGCCGAGGTGACGGGCGTCGACACGCTGCGCGTGAAAGTGATCGCGTTCACGATGTGCGCGGCGCTCGGCGGCGTCGGCGGCGCGTTCTACGCGGCGGGCTTTGCGTACATCAGCCCGGACAACTTCGACTTTTCGCGCTCGATCGAATTCCTGACGATGACGCTGCTCGGCGGCGCCGATTCCGCGTTCGGCAGCGTGTTCGGCACCGGCCTGCTGATCGTGCTGCCCGAGTGGCTGCGCTTTCTGAAGGACATCTATCTCGCGGTGTACGGGCTCGCGGTGATCCTGATCATGGTGTTCCTGCCGGCCGGCATCTGGGGCATCGTGCGCAGCCGCTTCGACCGTTTCAGGAAGACGCCGGCCGTCGACGTCGAGCGCATCGCGCCGCTCGAACTCGACGTGTCGATCCGCAGCGACGCGCCGATCCTGCGGCTCGACAATCTTGCGAAACACTTCGGCGGCGTGAAGGCGGTGGACGGCGTGTCGGTCGAAGTCGCGCGCGGCACCGTGCACACGCTGATCGGGCCGAACGGGTCCGGCAAGACCACCACGCTCAACGTGCTCAACGGCATCTACAAGGCGACGAGCGGCAAGATCGTGTTCGACGACGTCGACATCACCGCGATGTCGCCGCACCAGCGCGCGGGCCTCGGCATCGGGCGCACGTTCCAGAATATCCGGCTGTTTGCGTCGATGTCGGTGCTGGAAAACGTGATGGTCGGCGCGCAGCGCGAGCACAATCCGGTCGGCAAAAGCCGCGCCGCGCTGCGCGAGCGCGCGATGTCGGCGCTGAAATTCGTCGGCATGGCTGAACAGATGCACCTGACGGTGAACAACCTGCCGTACGGGCATCAACGCCTCGTCGAGATCGCGCGCGCGCTCGCCGGCCATCCGCGCTTTCTGCTGCTCGACGAACCCGCGGCCGGCCTGAACCTGACCGAGAAGCGCAATCTCGGCGACCTGCTCAAGCGGCTCAAAGGGCACGGGATGACCATCTTCCTGATCGAGCACGACGTCAGTCTGATCGAGCAGGTGTCCGATACGATCACGGTGCTCAACTTCGGCAGGAAGATCGCCGAAGGCGAGCCGGCGTACGTGATGCGCCACCCGGACGTGATCGCCGCCTATCTCGGGGAGAGCGCCAATGCCGCTGCTTGAACTCACCGGCATCGAAAGCCACTACGGCCATGTGCAGGCGTTAAGCGGCGTGTCGCTGCACGTCGACGAGGGCGAGATCGTCACGCTGCTCGGCGCGAACGGCGCGGGCAAGAGCACGACGCTGCGCAACGTGTCCGGGCTCGTCGCGCCGTCGAGCGGGCAGATCCGCTTTAACGGCGCGTCGATCGAGCGCGCTTCGGCCGAGAAGATCGTCCGCATGGGCATCGCGCACGTCCCCGAAGGCCGGCGCATTTTCCCGGGGCTGACCGTCAGAGAAAACATCATGATCGGCTCGACGCCGCGCGGCCATGTCGCGCGCCGCACGCTCGAAGCCGAGGTCGACGAGATGTTCGCGATCTTTCCGGACCTCAAGCGCCTGTCGGGCGCGCTCGGCTGGAGCCTGTCGGGCGGCCAGCAGCAGATGCTCGCGGTCGCGCGCGGGCTCATGTCGAAGCCGAAGCTGCTGCTGCTCGACGAGCCGTCGCTCGGACTCGCGCCGATCATCGTGCAGCAACTGTTCGCGACGATCCGCGCGATCCGCGAGCGCGGCACCACGGTGCTGCTCGTCGAACAGAACGCGAACATGGCGCTGTCGGTCGCCGATCGCGGCTACGTGCTGTCGACCGGGCGCGTGATCGTCGAAGGCACGCCCGGCACGCTGCTGAACAACGAAGAAGTGCGCGCGGCGTACCTCGGCGGCGGCCACGCGCACGCGCCGGCAACCTAGACGCGCGTGCCGGCTCGGATTCGTTTCTGTCGGGATACGGGCATACCCAGGAGGTCTGAAGATGGAGAAAGTGGCAATCGTCGGCGCCGGGCTCATCGGCTGCGCGTGGGCGTCGGTGTTCGCGCGCGCGGGCCACGCGGTCACGCTGTACGACATCGATGCGAACGCGGTGGCCGGCGCGCGCGACGCGGTGAACGCGAGCCTCGTCCGGCAGCGCGCGGCCGGGCTCATCGACGAAGACCCGGATACCGTGAGCGGCCGCGTCGCCGCGACCGCATCGCTCGAAGCAGCGCTGCACGGCGCCGACTTCGTGCAGGAAAACGTGCGCGAAACGGTCGACGCAAAGCAGGCGGTGTATGCGAAGCTCGACGCGCTGGTCGGGCCCGACACGCTGCTCGCGAGTTCGACGTCGGGCATTCCGGCGTCGGCGTTCACCGAAACGCTCGCGTGCCGCTCGCGCTGCTTCGTCGGCCATCCGATCAATCCGCCTTCGGTCGTGCCGCTCGTCGAACTGGTGCCGGCGCCGTGGACCGATCCGGCCGCGATCGAACGCGCGCGCGGCATCTATGCGCGCGCGGGCCAGGTGCCGATCGTCGTGAACCGCGAGATCCAGGGCTTCATCGTGAACCGGCTGCAAGGCGCACTGCTCGCCGAGGCGTTTCGTCTCGTCGAGGACGGCTACGTGAACGCGGCCGATATCGACAAGGCCGTCAAGGACGGCCTCGGGCTGCGCTGGTCGTTCATGGGACCGATGGAGACCATCGACCTGAATGCGCCGGGCGGCATCCGCGACTACTGCAATCGTTACGGACCGCTTTATTTCGACATCGCGACGCAGGCGACGCCGCGCCAATGGGACGACGCGCTCGTCGACAGGCTCGAAGCGGAGCGGCTCGCCGAACTGCCGGCCGACGAACGCAGCGCGCGCCAGGCGTGGCGCGACGAACGTCTGATGCAACTGGTCGCGCACAAGCGCGCCGCCCCCGACGCATGAACGGCGGCGCGGCAGCGCGCGCCGTTCGTGCCGTTTAACGCTTGATCACCCAACCGGGCCGTCCTGCCCGGAACGTCTGGAAAGAGGAGACACGCAATGCAAAAGAAATCGTCACGGCTCGCCGGTTTCGCGATCGGCGCGGTCGCTGCCGCCACGCTCGCGCTGGCATCGTCGTCGCCCGCGTGGGCGGTCGACCCGATCGTCATCGGCATGGTGACCGAGAGCACCGGCCCGAACGCGGAGGCCGGCCTGTATCAGAACAACGGCGCGAAGCTCGCGGTCGACGAAATCAACAAGGCGGGCGGCGTGCTCGGCCGCCCGATCAAGCTCATCACCGAGGACAACCAGAGCACGAACCCGGGCTCGGTGCTCGCGATTTCGAAACTGACGAGCGCGGGCAACCTGACCGCGCTGATCGGCACGGTGCGCAGCACGCAGATCCAGGCGATCTCGCCGACCGTGCTGCGCGCGCGTCTGCCGATGCTGATGGGCGGCACCGACACGAGCCTCACGCACGTGAACAACCCGTGGATCTTCCGCGCGCGGCCGAACGACAGCTACTCCGCGAAAGTGATCGCCGACTACGGCGCGAACACGCTGAAGCTGAAGAAGTGGGCGATCGTGTATTCGAACGACGCGTTCGGCAACGGCGGCCAGAAGGCGCTGACCGAGGCGCTGAAGGCGTACGGCGCGAAGGCGGTGGTCGTGCAGGGCTTCCAGAGCAATTCGCAGGACTTCACGCCGATCGTGCTGGCCGTGAAGAATTCCGGCGCGGACATCGTGTCGACTTACGTCGCGAATTCGCCCGACGTCGCGATCTTCGGCAAGCAGTTGCGCCAGCTCGGCGTGACGGCGCAGTGGGTCGGATCGCCGTCGATGTCGACCGAGACCGCGCTGAAGCTCGCCGGCGATGCGCTGTACGGCTCGTACTCGATCGCCGACTTCACGCCGGACTCCAGCCCGGAAGCGAAGGCGTTCGCGCAAAAGTATCAGGCGACCTACAAGATCGCGCCGGACCTGTATTCGGCGTGGCCGTACGACTCGGTGAAGCTGCTTGCGCTCGCGATCAAGAACGCGAACAGCACGAAGCCCGACGACATTGCGAAGGCGCTGCACGCGATCAAGGGCTATCGCGGCGTCGAGGGCGTCTATACGTTCGACCAGCACGGCGACGGGCTGCACGGCTATAACGTCGTCAAGAACGATCACGGCAAGATCGTGTTCGTCAAGCATACGGATTTCAACGACTGACCGCGGGACGCCCGCGGCCGGCGTTCTTTCGTATGTGATATGACTGCGCCCCAGACGGTGGACGGGTGTCCGGCGGCTGGGGCGTTTTTCGTCGCGGGTGCGCGTTCGCTTGCCTGCGGCCCGGATTTTTCGTTTGATCAGGGATTACCCTGGTGCTGTCCGATTGTCTGTATCGGTCGGTGCAGCGAAGAAAGTCCATTGTTTACAAGGGTTTAGGTTTTTCATCGCGCCGTCTGTCCCCGTTCTTGAATTTGTCACCGCCCCTCCATATAATTAGCACTCACCGCACGAGAGTGCTAACAACATTTCCCGCCGAGGGTGGTCCACGGCGGGTTTCTTGAGTGTTCCTTCAAGTCCCAATCAAGAGAGAGGATCTATCCATGAACCTTCGTCCTTTGCATGACCGCGTGATCGTCAAGCGCCTGGATCAGGAAACCAAGACCGCATCGGGCATCGTGATCCCGGACGCCGCGGCAGAAAAGCCGGACCAGGGTGAAGTACTGGCGATCGGCCCGGGCAAGCGCGACGACAAGGGCGCGCAGATCGCGCTCGACGTGAAGGTCGGCGACCGCGTGCTGTTCGGCAAGTACGCCGGCCAGAGCGTCAAGGTCGACGGGCAGGAACTGCTCGTGATGCGCGAAGAAGACATCATGGCCGTGGTGAACAAGTAACTTCGCACCGCTACCTTTCCCGAAAGAATTCAAGGAGTTAGAAGATGGCAGCTAAAGACGTCGTGTTCGGCGATTCCGCCCGTTCGAAGATGGTTGAAGGCGTGAACATTCTCGCCAATGCAGTGAAGGTCACGCTGGGTCCGAAGGGCCGCAACGTCGTGCTCGAACGCAGCTTCGGCGGCCCGACCGTCACGAAGGACGGTGTGTCGGTCGCGAAGGAAATCGAGCTGAAGGACAAGCTGCAGAATATGGGCGCGCAGATGGTCAAGGAAGTCGCTTCCCGGACCAGCGACAACGCCGGTGACGGCACGACGACGGCAACGGTGCTCGCGCAGTCGATCGTCCGCGAAGGCATGAAGTACGTCGCGTCGGGCATGAACCCGATGGACCTGAAGCGCGGCATCGACAAGGCCGTGACGGCCGCCGTCGAAGAGCTGCGCAAGATCAGCAAGCCGTGCACGACCAACAAGGAAATCGCGCAGGTCGGCTCGATCTCGGCGAACAGCGATTCGTCGATCGGCGATCGCATCGCCGAAGCGATGGACAAGGTCGGCAAGGAAGGCGTGATCACCGTCGAAGACGGCAAGTCGCTGCAGGACGAACTGGAAGTGGTCGAGGGTATGCAGTTCGACCGCGGCTACCTGTCGCCGTACTTCATCAACAACCCGGACAAGCAGGTCGCCGTCCTCGAAAACCCGTTCGTGCTGCTGCACGACAAGAAGGTGTCGAACATTCGTGATCTG
>Ga0164242_10000701_pt1 | contig 40315 bp, 36 predicted proteins | sample OricomgcompostMG_FD_108783 | JGI IMG/M metagenome (GOLD analysis project Ga0164242, IMG submission 108783) | Miracle-Growth compost microbial communities from Emeryville, California, USA - Original compost - Miracle growth compost (MG) ... | reverse complement strand
CACGAGCGCAGCGAAGGCGTCCAGATGCTGGCCAACGCCAGCACGATCGCGACGATCAGCCCCAGCGCCGTGACGTTCTTGAGCACCGTGTGGCCGAGAAAGACCAGGTGCGGCGCACTCTTGAACGGAAAGCGCTGCGTGACCGGATCGAAGAATTGCCGCTCTATCCAGAAATCCAGCGTGCCGCTGCGCGCGAGCCAGGTGAAAAGCAGGCCCGAAAGAGCCAGCCCGGCCAGGTTGACCAGGGCAAAACGACGATACGAATGTTCCATGCCATCCCGCTGCGAATCGATCTTGCCGGCGCGCCGCGCGGGCGGCCGGATCGGGCAGGATCATGGTCCGGGTGCACGTGCCGCGCGACGAAGCGGCGGCGTTTCCCGCGCCGCGTGCGGCGGGAGCGAAGATCAGGAATGTCCTGCTGGCAGCGAGACTAGGGCGGAACAGGTTAAGTCCGTGTTAAGACCGCCACGCGTCGGCCACGATGTCGTAGGAACGCAGCCGCGCGGCATGGTCGTAGATCATCGTGTTGATGATGATTTCGTCCGCCTGCGTCAGGTCGATGAAGGCCTGCAACTGTTCCTTCACCGAAGCCGGGTCGCCGATGACGGAGGCGCGCAGCATGGATTCCACCGAAACCCGTTCGTGCGGCAGCCAGGCGTCCTCCATGCTGGCGATCGGCGGCGGCAACCTGCCGGGGCGCCCGCGCACCAGGCTCAGGTGCATCTGCTGCTGCGAGGTCGCCAGCAGCCGCGCCTCCTCGCCGGTCGGCGCAGCGAACACGTTGACGCCGACCATCGCGTGCGGCGCGTCCAGCGTGCCGGACGGGCGGAAGGCGTCGCGGTAGAGCTGCAGCGCCGGCAACATATAGTCCGGCGCGAACTGGCCGGCGAAGGCGAACGGCAGGCCGAGCTGGCCGGCAAGCTGGGCGCTGTAGCCGCTCGAGCCCAGCAGCCAGATCGGGATGTCCATGCCTTCGCCCGGCACCGCGCGCACCTGCGCGTCGGGATGCACCGGCTGCAGGAAGGCGCGCAGTTCGTTGAGCTGGCGCGGAAATTCGCTGCCGTCCTCGCTGATCTCGCGCCGCAGCGCGCGGGCGGTGGCCTGGTTGGCACCCGGCGCGCGGCCCAGGCCGAGGTCGATGCGGCCCGGATAGAGCGAAGCCAGCGTGCCGAACTGCTCGGCGACCACCAGCGGCGGATGGTTGGGCAGCATGATGCCGCCGGAGCCGACGCGGATGGTGGACGTGCCGCCGGCGACGTGCGCCATCACGACGGCGGTGGCGGCGCTGGCGATGCCCGGCATGCTGTGGTGCTCGGCCAGCCAGTAGCGCAGGTAGCCGCGATGCTCGACGTGCCGGGCGAGGTCGAGCGAGCGGCGGAAGGCGTCGGCCGGCGTGCCGCCGGCGAGGATCGGCGACAGGTCGAGCACGGACAAAGGCGTGTTTTTCAGCAATTTCATGACAGGTCTCTCAACGGCCGCGACGGCAGGCGCCCGGCACGGCATGAGCGTGCGGGCACGGCGAGCAAATCGACAGAATAACGTGAATTAACAATCCGGTTCGCCGGCGGCCACGTCACGTCATCCGTTTCATGAGCGCGGGATCATTGATGAATCTGCCTCATAGGCCCTTGCGGCATTGTCGGGATTATCACGCCGCGCGTTTGCACTTACGATGTGCGGTATCCCATTGGCAGAGGCATTGTGCCGCGCGGTTTTCCGGCAATGTCTCGGCGACCAGCAAACCGGCCACGGGACGCCGGCGCTTTCCCATCGCCTTTCCGCACGCGATGCAAGCTGCGCGCAATCGGCGTACATTGCCGATGACCCGTTTCCCATCACCCGCATCGAGGAAGAAATGACTGCATCCATCCCACCCGTCTGGTTCATCACCGGCTGCTCCACCGGCTTCGGCCGCGAGCTGGCGAAACATACGCTGTCGCTCGGCTATCCGACCGTCGTCACCGCCCGCAACACGCAGCAGGTCGCGGACCTGGTCGCCGGCCACGAAGACCATGCGCTGGTGCTGGCGCTGGACGTGACCGTACCGGAACAGATCGCCGCGGCCGTCGAGGCGGCGGTGGCGCGCTTCGGCCGCATCGACGTGCTGGTCAACAATGCCGGCATCGGCTATTTCGGCTCGTTCGAGGAAAGCGAGCTGGACGCGGTGCGCCGCATGTTCGAGATCAACGTCTGGGGCCTGGCGCAAATGACGCGCGCGGTGCTGCCGGTGATGCGCAAACAGCGCAGCGGCACCATCGTCAACATCTCGTCGATGGGTGGCATCGTCGCGCTGCCGGCGGTCAGCTTCTACAACGCGACCAAGTTCAGCGTCGAAGCGCTGTCCGAAGGCCTGGCGCAGGAAGTCGTGCCGCTCGGCATCAAGATGCTGATCGTCGAACCGGGCCCGTTCCGCACCGATTGGGCCGGCCGCTCGGCCGACGAGGCGGCCCAAACCATCTCGGATTACGACGCCACTGCCGGCGCGCGCCTGCGCACGATGCGCGGTTACAGCGGCAAGCAGCCGGGCGACCCACAGCGTGCGGCGCGCATCATCGTCGAAACGGTGGAATCGAAGGATCCGCCGCTGCGCCTGCTGCTCGGCAAGGTAGCGCTGAATTTCGCGCGCAACAAGCTGGAAGCGCTGAAGAAGGATTTCGAGGGCTGGGCGCAGGTCAGCGCGTCGGCCGATTTCCCGGAATAGCATACCTTGCGCCCGCGCGGCGCTCATCCTTCCCTCCGTGACGGCGGCGGCCTGCGCGCCGCCGTTCTCCTGGTTCCTGTCCCGCTTCTTTTTCGAGACGTGCCGAGGTGGTATCGCTACAATGCAGGCGGTTGCCTCGGCAACATGCTTTCGTTTCGCGAACCGTCTTCGTTACAAGGACCTGGCATGCATCGTTCGTCATTCTCCCTCCGCAGGCTCGCCGCATCGTTCACCCTCGGCCTCGCCGTGCTGTGCGCGCACGCGCAGGACGCGGCCGGCGGCAAACTGGTCGTGATGACGAGCTATCCGGACAGCATGGTGATGCTGTACAAGAATGCCTTCGAAAAGACCTATCCCGGCATGCAGGTCGACTTCGTGCGGCGCCGTTCCGCCGAGGCGCTGGCGGACCTGGAAAAGCCCGGCCAGCAGGGCGTGGACGTGTACTGGGCGGCGGCGCAGGGCAACTTCCTCGCGCTGGCGCGCGACGGCGCCTTCCACCACCTGGACATTCCGATGGCCGGCCTGCCGACCGACGTCGGCGGCGTGCCGATCTCCGATCCGGCGTTCTACTATGCCGCGTTCGAACTGGCCGGCTACGGTTTCGTGATCAATCCGGCGCGCCTGCACAGCAAGGGCTTGCCGGAACCGAAGGACTGGACCGACCTGACCGATCCCAAATGGCAGGACGAGATCATCCTGCCGCAGCCGAGCAAGGTGGGCTTCGCGCCGATGATGATCGACGTCATCCTGCAGAGCTACGGCTGGGAACGCGGCTGGTGCATCCTGCATGCGATCGGCGCCAACGCGCAGCTGCTGGGCGAGCACGGCATGCACGTGGCGGACGAGATCGGCAAGGGGCAGGCATCGGTGGGCTTGTCGATCGACTTCCTGGCCAGGACTGCCATCGCGAAGGGCGCGCCGCTGCGCTTCGCCTATCCGCAGGTCAACGGCTATTCGCCGGCGCAGGTGGCCATCATGCGCGACGCGCCACACGAGCAGAACGCCGAGGCCTTCGTCACCTTCCTGCTGTCGCCGGCGGGGCAGAAGCTGCTGTTCGATCCCGCGGTCAGCCGCCTGCCGGTACGGCCTTCGGTCTATGCCGCCGCGCCGGCCGGCTACTTCGATCCTTTCACGGCGCCGGTTCCGATTCCGTTCGCCTTCAACGTCTCGCGCGCGCTGGAACGGGAAAAGCTGGACGACGCGCTGTTCGACGCTCTGATCACGGACACGCAGCTGGAGCTGCGCCAGACGCTGGACCTGGTCGCCAAGGCCGAACGCGCGGCCGCCGCCTCTTCCGACCGCGCCTTGCAGGACAAGGCGCACAAGGCGCGCGTGCTGGCGTGCGCGATGCCCTTCAACGAAGTGCAGGCGGCCGGCGTCGCGGACGGCTTTTCCGACGACGCCAATGCGCAGCGCAATGCCGACATGATCGAACGGTGGAAAAAGCAGGCGAAGGAAAACCGCAGCAATGCGGAGAGCCTCGCCGAACAGGTGCTGGCCGCGACCAGGCATTGAACCGTCTTGCCCCGATTTCCCTGACAGCGGTCCATGGGCCGCTTCGGTGCGGCCGCAGCCGCAATGAGCGACGCAGCCGCGCAGCCTCACCAGTAGCGCGGATAGTCGATCCTGCGCAGCAGGCGGTTGTAGACGATGCCGACCAGAGTCACCAGGCAGGCGCCAAACAGCGTCGGAAACAGCAGGAAACTCCACTTCGACGCGGCAAGAAACACGATCACCGGATTGGAACCGGCCGGCGGATGCACGGTGCGCGTGCTCATCATCACCGCAATCGCCGTGGCGACCGCCATCGCCATCGACCACCATTGCGGCCCGGCGAAATGCAGCCAGCACAGGCCAATCAAGCTGCTGAGGAAATGTCCGACCACCGCATTGCGCGGTTGCGCGAACGGGGTTTCGGGAAAGCCGAACACCAGCACGCACGAGGCCCCGAACGAACCCAGCATCAGGATCGCGCCGCTAACGTCGGCCGCGAAAGCAAGACAGGTAATGGCGAGAAAGCCGCCCAGCGCGGCCAGCAATACATGACCGGGCGCCGGCTTGGGCGGCAGCGGCATGGTGCTTCTGAAAAATTTCATCGAATGGATATCCTGGCTTGCCCCCGGTCCTCGGGCGCCGTGGAATGACACGGACATGCGAGACCGGCCGGCTAATTGATTGATTGCAAAAAAAGCCGGCGTCCGTCACGACGCCGGCTTTCCGATGACCTTGCGGCTCATGTGCCGCAAGGTCCGACAGCAGATCGTGCTTACGCGGTCTTCGCCTTGTTGAACTTGGCGGCATCTTCCGAGCCTTTAGTCGCGTTGCCTTCGCTATACGAATGTGCCCCCACACCCGCCAGCTTGCCGCCCTGGACGATCAGGTACTCATTGCGGATCGGGCGGCCTTCGAAATAGCATTCGAGGATTTCGCGGGTGCCGGCCGCATAGCGCGTCTGCGCGGTCAGGCTGGTGCCGGAGATGTGCGGCGTCATGCCGTGGTGCGGCATCGTGCGCCACGGATGGTCGGCCGGCGCCGGCTGCGGGAACCAGACGTCGCCGGCATAGCCGGCCAGGTGGCCGCTTTCCAGCGCGCGCACGATCGCGTCGCGATCACACAGCTTGCCGCGCGCGGTGTTGATGATGTACGAACCGCGCTTGAAGTATTTCAACGTGTCGTCGTTGATCATGTGCTCCGTTTCCGGATACAGCGGGCAATTCAGCGTGACGATGTCGCAGGCACCGGCCAGGCTCTTCAGGTCGCTGTGATAGGTCAGGTTCAGTTCCTTCTCGACATCGGCCGGCAGGCGGTGGCGGTCCGTGTAATGCAGCTTGACGTCAAAGGGTTTCAACAGGCGCAGCACGCGCAAGCCGATGCGGCCGGCGGCGACGGTGCCGACGCTCATCGCTTCGAGATCGTAAGAACGCGCGACGCAGTCGGCGATGTTCCAGCCGCCCTTGATGACCCAGTTGTACGACGGGATGTAGTTGCGCACCTGCGAGAGAATCATCATCACGACGTGCTCGGCCACCGAGTGGCTGTTGCTGTAGGTGACTTCAGCCACCGTGATGTTGTGCTTGTTGGCGGCTTCGAGATCGGTGTGGTCGGAACCGATGCCGGCGGTGATGATCAATTTCAGCTTCTTGGCGCGCTCGATGCGCTCGGCCGTCATGTAGGCGGGCCAGAACGGTTGCGAGATGATGATTTCGGCGTCGTGCAGTTCGCGGTCCAGCACGCTGTCGGCGCCGTCCTTGCTGGAGGTCACGACCAGCGTGTGACCGTTCGATTCCAGATACTTGCGCAGGCCGAGCTCGCCGGAGACGCTGCCCAGCAGCGTGCCCGGCTTGAAGTCGATCGCTTTCGGCGTCGGCAGGGTCTGGCCGTCGGGATAGATCGGCGGTTGGGCGACTTCGTCGCGCGCGTAGGTTTTGGGATAGCCGGTGACGGGATCGTCGTACAGCACGCATAAAACTTTAGCCATGATGCTTCTCCATATAGATTGCCAATGATTGCGACAGCGAATCGAAAATTGCCGGAAAGGGATTTTCTTTTTCTTCTGTGCACGGACACCGGTTCGATGTCAGCACGGCGATCTTATGGATCGGACAAGAGCGGGTCTAATCGTTTGATGTGATGGGCTGATAAGTGCCGCTTATGTAAGCGTCGAAGCGAGCCTGCAGATCGATCTGCGCGGCGATGCCGCGGGCGGCGGTGACCACCGGCGAGCAGGGGTCATGATCCAGGGAAATGAGGCCGATCGAGCGGCTCAGTTCAGGCACCAGTGGAACGGCGGCCATGTCGTCGCGCGTTTCGAACAGGCACAGCAGGCTGTGCGGCACCACGCTGAACAATTCAGCGTGGCGCACGTGGGAATAGAGCGCGAACACCGAATCGGTTTCCGCCACCACGTTGGCATGCGCGTCGGCGCGCCGGAAGGCGGCGTCGATGATGCGCCGATTCTGCATGTGCGACGTGAGCAGGCACATCGGCAGCGTCGCCGCCTCCTCCCAAGAGATTTCGCTGCGCCCGTCGATCGCGGTTTGGTCCCGTGCGAGCAGCATGTAGCGCTCGCGGTAGAGCGGCTGCACGTGGAAACCGTCGAGGCGCTGGTCTTCCAGGTAGGTCAGGCCGACATCGAGTTCGAAGTCGTCGAGCCGGCGCATGATTTCCTCGGTGCTGAGCGACAGCACCAGCTGCCGCAGATCAGCGTGCCGCGCGCGGCACGGGCCGGTCAGCAGCGACACGATCGGCATCGTGGTCGGAATCGCGCCCAGCCGCATGGTGCCACTGAGCTTGATGCGCGACATCGAGGCTTCCTGCTTCAGGCCTTCCAGCGCGGCCAGCGTCTGGCGCGCCCAGTCGAGAATGCGCTCACCTTCCGGCGTGAAACCCTGAAAGCGCTGGCCGCGCTGCACGATGGCCACGCCCAGTTCATTTTCGAGATTGCGCACGGCGGCCGACAGTGCCGGCTGCGACACGCAGCAGATTTCCGCTGCGCGGGCGAAGTGTTTTTCACGCGCGAGCGTGACCAGATAGTCGAGTTGGCGTACGAACATGGCCTTGATCCTGTAGGCGTTGGGGTGGAATGGGGCGCGCGCAGCGGTACGACGCGATGTTGCGGTTGCGCGCGGAAGGGCGCCAGCATGTCTGCCGTCGGTCGATGGGGGAGTCGCTCGCCAGGTATCGTCACAGACCGGTTCACCGGCTTCGAATATCTTCAGACTACGCCCTCGTGGCGCAGGATTCACCCATAAAATGTCATCTGTTTGCGGTTCGCTATGTTGTTCAGGGTTATATCGTATATAATTCCGCGCAGCATTGCGAACAGCCTGTCATTTTTTGCAAGAAATGGAGACTGTGATGAGCAAGCCCGCTTCCCCCGTGAAATTCGAAGGCCTGTCGAAGGCGCGCGGCAAGCGCTGGGACCACCTGGAATTGCTGGAACGCATCGACGCCTCGGGCTCGATTTCCGCCGCCGCCATCGCGATGGGCATGAGTTACAAGGCCGCGTGGCAGGCGGTGGAGGCGATCAACAACCTGTCGCGCGAGCCGGTCGTGATCCGGCAGCCGGGCGGCAGCGCCGGCGGCGGCACCAGCCTGACCGAATACGGCCGGCGCCTGGTCGCTACCTACCGGAAGCTGGAGCAGGAATGGGCCGCGGTGCCCGCCATGATCGGCCGCACGATGGGCGACTTCGATCAGTACTATTCGATGAGCAGGAGATTCGACATGCAGACCAGTGCGCGCAACCAATTCCTCGGAGCCGTCAAGGCGGTCACCAAAGGCGCGGTCAATGCGGAAGTCATCATCGACATCGGCAGCGGCGCGGAACTTGCCGCGATCATCACCAACGACAGCGCCGAACATCTGGCGCTGGAGCCAGGCAGCGAGGTCTACGCGCTGGTCAAGGCGCAGTGGATCATCCTGACCACGGAAATGCATTTCAAGACCAGCGCCCGCAACGCGCTGACCGGCACGGTCATGCGCTGCAAGGAAGGCGCGGTCAACGCCGAGGTCGTGATCGAACTACCGGGTGGCAAGACGATCGCCGCCATCATTACCAATGAAAGCGTCCGGACGCTCGACCTGAAGGAAGGCGTGCAGGCGACGGCGCTGATCAAGGCATCGCACATCATCCTGGCGGTGCCGCACTAAGTTTTTCAACTCGCTCGGAACTAAAGACATGAAAATACGCATCAGTGCTCTTCTTGCCGGCCTGCTGGCGCTCGGCCTCTCCGCTTCCGCCTTCGCGGATGAAGTCCAGGTCGCGGTCGCGGCCAATTTCACCGCGCCGATGAAGGAAATCGCCGCCGATTTCGAAAAGGCGACCGGCGACAAGGTAGTGCTGTCGTTCGGCTCGACCGGCAAGTTCTACGCGCAGATCAAGAACGGCGCGCCATTCGATGTGTTCCTAGCGGCGGACGACAAGACGCCGGCCAAGCTGGAGAAGGAAAACGATGTCGTCCCCGGCTCGCGCTTCACCTATGCGACCGGCAAGCTGGTGCTGTGGTCGGCCAAGCCGGGCCTGGTCGACGACAAGGGCGCGGTTCTCAAGAAAGGCGATTTCCAGCATCTCGCCATCGCCGATGCCAAGCTCGCACCCTATGGCGCGGCTGCGGTCCAGACCATGACCAAGCTCGGCCTGTATGACACGCTGCAGTCCAAGTTGGTCACCGGTGAAAGCATTGGCCAGGCCTACAGCTTCGTGTTGACCGGCAATGCCGATCTCGGCTTCGTGGCCCTGTCGCAAGTCTATGCCGGCGGCAAGATCAAGAGCGGTTCCGGCTGGATCGTTCCGGCCGACCTCCACACGCCGATCCGCCAGGACGCCGTCATCCTGACGCACGGCAAGGACAACAAGGCCGCCGCGGCGCTGATGCAATACCTGAAATCGCCGCCGGCGCAGGCTGTCATCCGCGCGTTCGGTTACGATCTGTAATTTTCAAGGCATCGAAACGCACGCCATTTGTTGAACGATCCCGATATCGCCGCCGTCCTCCTGACGCTGAAGCTCGCCAGTCTCACCACGCTCATCCTGCTGCTGCTCGGCACGCCGCTGGCATGGTGGCTGGCGCGCACCCGGCACTGGCTGAAAGGGCCGGTCGGCGCACTGGTGGCGTTGCCTATCGTTCTACCGCCCAGCGTGCTGGGCTTTTACCTTTTGATGGCGCTCAGTCCCGACAGCACGCTGGGACGGCTGACGCAAACGCTGGGCTGGGGCACGTTGCCGTTCAGTTTTTCCGGACTGGTGGTCGGCTCCGTGCTGTATTCGATGCCTTTCGTCGTACAGCCGGTCCAGAATGCTTTCGAGGCCATCGGCGACCGGCCGCTGGAAGCGGCCTCCACCTTGCGTGCCTCGCCGCTGGACAGGTTCTTCAGCGTCGTCGTACCGCTGGCCCGGCCGGGCTATCTGACCGCCGTGGTCATGGGATTTGCCCATACGGTCGGCGAATTCGGCGTGGTCCTGATGATCGGCGGCAATATCCCCGAGAAGACGCGGGTCGTCTCGGTGCAGATCTACAACCATGTCGAGGCGCTGGAGTTCGGCCAGGCCAACAAGCTCGCGGCGGCGATGGTCGTGTTTTCCCTGCTGGTCCTGATCGCGCTGTACACCCTCAATCCGACCGGACGGCGCAAATGAGCGCAGCCGGTTCCGCAGGCATCCTTGCGCGCTTCAAGGTCGACTTCGGCAGTTTTGCGGTCGACGCCGACCTTCGGCTGCCGGGCCGCGGCATTTCCGCACTGTTCGGCCATTCCGGTTCCGGCAAGACCACTTGCCTGCGGGTGCTGGCCGGATTGGAGCGCGCGCACGATGCCTATATAGAGATCAACGGCGAAGTCTGGCAGGACGATGCGCGCAAGCTTTTTCTGCCCACCCACAAGCGCGCGCTCGGCTACGTGTTCCAGGAAGCGAATCTCTTTCCGCACATGGACGTGCAGCGCAACCTCGAATACGGCATGCGTCGCATCACGCCGGCGCAGCGCCGCGTGTCGCTGGAGCAGGCGATTTCGCTGCTGGACATCGCGCACCTGCGGCAACGCAAACCCGACCGTTTGTCCGGCGGCGAACGCCAGCGCGTGGCCATCGCTCGGGCGCTGGCGACCAGCCCGCGCATCCTGCTGATGGACGAGCCGCTGTCCGCGCTGGACAACCGGCGCAAGGCGGAGATCATGCCCTATCTGGAACGCTTGCATGACGAGCTCGACATCCCGGTGGTGTACGTCAGCCATTCGCCGGACGAAGTCACACGCCTGGCCGACCATCTGGTTCTGTTGGAAGGCGGCAAGGTTGCGGCCAGCGGCCCGACGGACCAGTTGCTCACCCGATTGGACCTAGATATCGCGCATGGCGACGCCGCCGGCGCCCTGGTGGAAGCGGTCGTCCTCGCGCACGACCTGGCGTTCCATCTGACGCGCGCCGAATTTGCGGGAGGACAACTGTGGCTGCCGCAGCAGGACGTCGTGCCCGGGCACAGCCTGCGCATCCGCATCCAGGCGCGCGACGTCAGCCTCAGCCTCGTCCCACAGCAGGACACCAGCATCCTGAACATCGTTCCGGTACGCCTCACCGGTATCGTCGACGATACGGCCGGGCAGGTGATGGTCGGACTCGACGCCGGCGGCGTGCGCCTGCTGTCGCGCGTCACGCGCAAGTCGGCGACCTCTCTGCATCTTGAAGTCGGACAGAAACTTTACGCGCAGATCAAGGGCGTCGCGATCCTTCGCTGACGCCGCGAGCGCCGCACGTTTCAGCTCGCGGCCGAACTACCCTGGCGGATCTGGCCGAAGGCTTCGGACAGCAGCAGGATCTTTCCGGTTTCCGCCGGATCGTAACCAGCGAGGCCATCGATCACCTTGCGGAAATAGGTGGACTGCACCACCGAAATCACGTGCTGGATCAGCGGATCGTCCATCATGGCGATCGGCAGCGCCATGAAATAGCGCTCCTTGAGCAGCGGAATGAAATCCAGCCCGAAGCGATGCGCGGCTGTCTGCACCCCCACGCCGACGTCCGCCATGCCGCTGGCAATGTAGGCAGCGACGGCGGAATGCGTGAACTCGTTGCTCGAATAGCCTTCGATGTCGTTCGGCGATATGCCGGCGTCGGCGAGCATCAGCTCTACCAGCATGCGCGTGCCGGAACCGGCGGCCCGGTTGACGAAACGCACGCCGGGCCGCGCCAGATCCTGCAGCGTGGTGATGGCTTTCGGATTGCCCGGCGAGACGATCAATCCCTGCGTGCGGACCGCCAAGTGGATCAGGCAATGCTCGCGGGGATGCAGCCATTGCGCATAGCGCTCGACGGCCTTCTTCTCGAAGGTGCCGAGGGGGACGTGGAATCCCGCCAGATCGCATTCGCGCCGCGACAGCGCCGCCACCGCGTCGGTGCTGTTTCTGTAGCGCAGGTCGACCGGCAGGTTCGCTTCCGTCAACTGATGCAGCAGCGCATCGACCGCGAAACCGTGGCTGGCGTCCAGGCGCAGCGGCTTGGTCTTGCCGGCCAACGTCTTGCCGATCTCGTTTTCGAGCTCGGAGGCGAGACTCTCCAGCGTCGGCGAAAGCCGGGCGCGGATGCGGCGATCGGCCCAGATCAGCTTTTCCGCAAGCGGCGTCAGCGTGGTGCCTCGCCCGCGGTCGGTATTCAGCAGCGCCGTGCCGAACAGCTTCTCGACGTCGCGCAGCATGCCCCAGGCGTAGCGGTACGACAGGCCCACCGCCCGGGCCGCGTTGGCAATGGAACCGGTCTTCTGTATGGACATCAGCAAGCCCAGCAACACCGCCGTATCCAGCGTGTTGTCCAAGTTGTGCGTGAGCTCCCAATGGGGATTGATGATGACTTTGAACATGCCGGGAAAAAGACCTAGAATTGGTTGAGACCCTGCTGCGCCATATGCAAATTACAGCATATTGCTGTCGCGTTTACGCTTCTTTTTCCATATATGTCGGAAAAAGCGTATTGAATTACCACATTGACAGTGGTACCTTTCGCGGGTTGTAGTGGTTCACCCCGCAAATATATGCTGACAAAAGCATATGTACAAGATGGTCTAACAAAGGAAGCAGCATGGTCTCGTTTGATTTCACGACTTCCCGGCATGCAGCATCGCCATTGATGTCGTTGGTAGGAGCCTCGTCATGAGCACCCAGAACACATTCGATATGGCAGCAGTGGAGTCCATCATCGCCCAGCGCAAGGAGATGCCCGGGGCGTTGTTGCCGATTCTTCATGACATTCAGCAGATGATCGGCTACATCCCGCCCAGCACGGTGCCGACCATTGCTGACAGCCTGAACGTCTCCCGTGCGGAAGTCCACGGCGTCATCACGTACTATCATTTCTTCCGCCAGCATCCCGCCGGCGAACACGTCGTGCAGATCTGCCGCGCCGAAGCATGCCAGGCGCGCGGCTGCGAGGAACTGGCCGCCCATGCAAAGGAGCTGCTGGGCTGCGATTTCCACGGCACCACCGACGACGGCAAATTCTCGCTGGAAACCGTTTACTGCCTGGGCCAATGCGCCACAGGTCCGGCCGTGCAGATTGACGACGATCTGCATGCCCGTGTTTCCAAGGAAAAATTCAACCGGCTGATCCAGGCCAAGCGAGGTGTGCAATGACCGTTACCGTCTACGTACCGCGCGACTCCGCCGCGCTGGCGCTGGGCGCCAACGAAACGGCCGCCGCCATCGCGCGCGAAGCGAAGGCCCGCGGCATCGACATCAAGCTCGTGCGCAACGGCTCGCGCGGCATGTTCTGGCTGGAACCGCTGGTCGAAGTGGCGACCGACGCAGGCCGCATCGGCTATGGCCCGATCGAAGAGCATGAAGTGGCCGACTTGTTCGACGCAGGTTTCCTGACCGGCGGCAAGCACGCGAAGGCCGTCGGCCTGGTGGAAGAAATCCCGTATCTGAAGAAACAGGAGCGCCTGCAATTCGCTCGCGTCGGCATCACCGATCCGGTGTCGCTGGAAGACTACCTGGCGCATGAAGGCTACGCCGGCCTGAAAAAGGCGCTGACCATGGAACCGGCCGTCATCGTGCAGCAAGTGACCGATTCCGGCCTGCGCGGCCGCGGTGGCGCCGCGTTTCCGACCGGCATCAAATGGAAAACCGTGCTGGGTGCGCAGGCGGACCAGAAATACGTGGCCTGCAACGCCGACGAAGGCGATTCCGGCACCTTCTCCGATCGCATGGTGATGGAAGACGATCCGTTCATGCTGATCGAAGGCATGACGATCGCCGGCATCGCGGTCGGCGCCACCCGCGGCTACATCTACGTGCGTTCAGAATATCCGCATTCGATCACTGCGCTGAACGAGGCCATCGAAAAAGCCAACGCTGCAGGCTATCTCGGCGCAAACATCCTCGGCTCCAGCCATACCTTCCACTTGGAAGTGCGCAAGGCCGCCGGCGCCTACGTTTGCGGCGAAGAGACCGCGATGCTGGAAAGCATCGAGGGCAAGCGCGGCATGGTGCGCGCCAAGCCACCGCTACCTGCGCTGCAGGGCCTGTTCGGCAAGCCGACCGTCATCAACAACGTCATTTCGCTTTCCGCGGTACCATTGATCCTCGCGCGCGGCGCCGAGTTCTACAAGAACTACGGCATGGGCCGTTCGCGTGGCACGCTACCGATGCAGCTGGCCGGCAACCTTAAATACGGTGGACTGGTCGAAAAGGCGTTCGGCGTCACCTTGAGAGAGTTGCTGTACGACTTCGGCGGCGGTTCCGAATCAGGCCGGCCGATCCGCGCCGTCCAGGTGGGCGGCCCACTCGGCGCCTACATGCCGGAATCGCTGTTCGACACGCCGTTCGACTACGAGGCATTCGCCGCAGTCAACTCCACCGTGGGCCACGGCGGCCTGGTTGCTTTCGACGACACCGTCGATATGGCGAAACAGGCGCGCTACGCCATGCACTTCTGCAAGGCGGAATCGTGCGGCAAGTGCACGCCGTGCCGGATCGGCTCGACCCGCGGCGAGGAAGTGATGGACAAGATTATCGCCAACCAGAACCGCCCGCAGCAGATCAAGCTGCTGCGCGACCTGTGCGATGTGATGATAACGGGATCGCTATGCGCGATGGGCAACATGACACCGTTCCCGGTGCTGTCGGCCCTGAACCATTTTCCCGAGGATTTTGGCGATCAGCCGTTGGCAACCGCAGCATAAGCTGAGAGACAGGAGCGAACCATGAACATATTGAATGGCATCGATTACGGCACGCCGAAACGGGAATCCGAGAATCTAGTGACCCTGGAGATCGACGGCGTGACGATCAGTGTGCCGCAAGGCACCTCCGTCATGCGCGCTGCAGCGGAAGCCGGCATCAACGTCCCCAAACTGTGCGCCACCGACAGCCTGGAAGCCTTCGGCTCCTGCCGGCTGTGCCTGGTCGAGATCGAAGGCCGCCGCGGCTATCCGGCTTCGTGCACCACGCCGGCCGAAGCCGGTATGAAGGTCAAGACGCAGACACCGAAACTGGCCGACATCCGCCGCGGCGTGATGGAACTCTACATTTCCGACCACCCGCTGGACTGCCTGACCTGCCCCACGAACGGCAACTGCGAACTGCAGGACATGGCCGGCGTGGTCGGCCTGCGCGACGTGCGCTATGGCTACGATGGCGAGAACCACCTGAAGATGGAGAAGGACGAGTCCAATCCGTACTTCACCTACGACCCTTCCAAGTGCATCGTCTGCAACCGCTGCGTGCGCGCTTGTGAAGAAACTCAAGGCACCTTCGCGCTTACCGTCGACGGACGCGGCTTCGCCTCGCGCATTTCGCCCAGCCAGTACGAAGACTTCATCGATTCCGAATGCGTGTCCTGTGGCGCCTGCGTCGACGCCTGCCCGACCGCCACGCTGACCGAGAAGACCGTCATCATGATGGGCCAGGGCGAGCATAGCAAGATTACCACCTGCGCCTACTGCGGCGTGGGCTGCTCGTTCAAGGCCGAGATGAAGGGTAACGAAGTGGTGCGCATGGTGCCGAACCCGGACGGCGGCGCCAACCAGGGCCACGCTTGCGTCAAGGGCCGCTTCGCCTGGGGCTATGCAACGCACAAGGATCGCATGCTGAAGCCGATGATCCGCAAGAAAATCACGGACCCGTGGCAAGAAGTGTCGTGGGAAGAGGCGATCAACTACGCCGCTTCCGAGATCAAGCGCATCCAGGCCAAGCACGGCCGCGGCTCGGTCGGCGGCCTGGTGTCCTCGCGCTGCACGAACGAGGAAGGCTACCTGGTGCAAAAGCTGGTGCGTGCAGCGTTCGGCAACAACAACGTCGACACCTGCGCGCGCGTGTGCCATTCGCCGACCGGCTACGGCCTGAAGGTCACGATGGGCGAATCGGCTGGCACGCAAACCTTTGCATCCGTAATGAAATCGGACTGCATCCTGATCATCGGCGCCAATCCGGCTTCGGGTCACCCTGTGTTCGCATCGATCATGAAGCGTCGCCTGCGCCAGGGCGCCAAACTGATCGTCGTCGATCCGCGCACGACGGAGATGGTCAAGTCCGCTCATATCAAAGCGGATTACCACCTGAAACTGAAACCGGGTGGCAACGTCGGCGTCGTCAACGCGCTGGCGCACGTCATCGTCACGGAAAAACTGTACAAGGAAGATTTCATCCGCGCACGCTGCGAATGGGACTCCTTCCAGGAATGGATGGAATTCGTCGCGCTGCCGGAAAATTCGCCGGAAGCGATGGAGCCGTTGATCGGCGTGCCGGCCGAAGAGCTTCGCGGTGCTGCTCGCATGTACGCAAACGCCAAGAACGGTTCGATCTACTACGGCCTGGGCGTAACCGAGCATGCGCAGGGTTCGACCACCGTCATCGGCATCGCGAACCTGGCGATGGCGACCGGCAACGTCGGCCGTGAAGGTGTGGGCGTGAATCCACTGCGTGGCCAGAACAACGTGCAGGGTTCCTGCGACATGGGCTCCTTCCCGCACGAACTGCCCGGCTATCGCCACGTTTCCGACACGACCACCCGCTCGCAGTTCGAAGCGGCCTGGAACGTCACGCTGGATCCGGAACCGGGCCTGCGCATTCCGAACATGTTCGACGCGGCAATGGACGGCACCTTCAAGGGCCTGTATTGCGAAGGGGAAGACATCGTCCAATCCGACCCCAACACGCAGCACGTCACCGCCGCACTGGAACAGATGGAATGCATCATCGTGCAGGACATTTTCCTGAACGAGACGGCGAAGTATGCACACGTGTTCCTGCCGGGTGCGTCGTTCCTGGAAAAAGACGGTACCTTCACCAATGCGGAACGCCGTATCTCGCGCGTACGCAAGGTGATGCCACCACGCGCCGGTTATGCCGACTGGGAAGTCACCCAGATGCTGTCGAACGCGCTTGGCTATCCGATGAACTACAAGCATCCGCGCGAGATCATGGACGAGATTGCAGCATTGACGCCGACGTTTACCGGCGTCAGCTTCAAGCGCATCGACGAACTGGGCGGCAGCATCCAATGGCCCTGCAACGAAGAGGCGCCGGAAGGTACGCCGACCATGCACGTGAAGGAATTCGTCCGTGGCAAAGGCCGCTTCATCCTGACCAAGTACTACGGCAGCGGTGAACGCACCAACAAGGAATTCCCGCTGATCCTGACGACCGGACGCATCCTGTCGCAGTACAACGTGGGTGCGCAGACGCGTCGCACGTTCAACAACATGTGGCACAGCGAGGATCGCCTGGAAATCCATCCGGACGATGCGGCAGAACGCGGCATCAAGCAGAACGACTGGGTGGGCATCACGTCACGTGCCGGCCAATCCGTGCTGCGCGCCGACATTACCGAGCGCATCCAGCCGGGCGTGGTGTACACCACGTTCCACTTCCCTGAATCAGGTGCGAACGTGATTACCACCAGCTCGTCGGACTGGGCAACCAACTGCCCCGAGTACAAGGTCACGGCGGTGCAGGTCACCCCGGTCACCCAGCCGTCGGAATGGCAGCGTTCCTACAAGCGTTTCAACGCCGAACAGGAAAGCTTGGCCAGCACGAAGATGATTCCGCGCAATTCGGAGTTGACCGCTGCAAAATAAGGCAGCCCCGCCTGTCACTTCATGAATGCCGTTTCCGACGAAGAGTTGAGCGCGCTGGTCCGCGTCCCGGTGGAAAAATGGGACGCGGATCGTCGCATGATCTGCGAGGACGAGGTCGCCGAGGAGACGCCCGTTGCGCTGGAATACAACGGGATCTCCCATGCGGTGATGATGGCTTCACCCTACGATCTCGAGGACTTTGCGCTTGGCTTTTCGCTCAGTGAAGGCATTTTGCATGACAGGTCGGAACTGTACGATTGCGAGGTCGTGTCCGGATGCGATGGCATCCAGGTGCAGATGCAAATTGCAACGGAGCGGTTCGTCGCGCTGAAGGATAAACGGCGCAACCTCACGGGGCGGACCGGCTGCGGCCTGTGCGGGGCCGAAACGCTGGAACAAGCCATTCGACGGCCGCAGGCCGCGAGTGGCATGGTCATGTTTTCGGCCGACCAGATTCATGCCGGCATGAAGTCAATGAAGTCCATGCAGCGCCTGCAGCGCCATACCGGCGCCACGCATGCGGCGGCCTGGATGAGGGTGGACGGCTCGATCACGCTCGTGCGGGAAGATGTCGGGCGGCACAATGCCTTGGACAAGTTGATTGGCGCCATGGCAGCCGGGCAGTTGGACTTTTCCGCGGGTGCGGCCTTGATCACCAGCCGTGCCAGCTACGAGATGGTCCAGAAGTCGGCAACCATGGGCATCGGCTTCCTGGCGGCGATTTCAGCGCCAACCAGTTTGGCGATCCAGCTCGCGGAGGAGGCGAACGTTACGTTGATTGGTTTCGTTCGGGATCATAGCCACGTGGTGTATGCGCAATCGCATCGTCTCGCACGCGGCGGATCGAAATAAAAATTTCAATTTGAGGAAAGAGGAATGAGCGGTCACACCATAGATCATTTGGTCGTCATGGCTAACCAAATCGGTGATTTTTTTGCACCGATGAAGGATCACAAGAAATCATTGGATGAAATTGCCGGCCACCTGAAGCGTGCATGGGACCCCCGGATGCGCGTCGCGCTGATGGACCACGTCGAGCATCATGGCGGCACGGGTCTGAGCGACATCGTCCTGGAAGCGATCAAGACGCATAAGATGGTCTGATATCCCTTCCATCCGGTTCGAGGCCGGAATTCTTCCTACAAAAGCTGCATTGCCCAGGCAACGCAGCTTTTGTTTTTCCGGCTGTTGCACGGTCTGCAAAAAAAACCCACGGTAGAGATGCCGTGGGCGGAAAATCTTCCTTGAGAGGGGAGACATTCTTTATCCGTTTTGCCTGGCATCATCCTTGCTGTCTGAAGGCGCCGGCAGGCGGATGTAAATTCTGTTGACGGGATATGCTATCTTCCGGCCCTTGACGGTTTTCCGTCCCAGGAATCCTCTTGGACCAGGCTGCATTCAACCTGACTACCACGCTCGGCGTTATTCACGGAGGTCATTACACACTGGACGGTATTCACACCTCTTGATACAGATCAAACAGATGCATTTCCGATCAGCACTTGCTATCAAAGCAATTCCTTCGTTCGCGCACTGGAAACTTCCAGCGAGTTGGAGGCCGAACACCAGTTGCGGCCAGTATAGGAAGAGAAAAGGTACAAATCTAATTTCAAATCCGGATATGAGTCATGCAACTGGTGAATATTTAATCAAAGAAGTAACAGGAATATGAGTTTTCTTACATTGGATTTGAATTTGCTGCGCGTCTTCGACGCCGTCATGACGGAGCAGAATCTCACGCGCGCGGCAAATCTACTGGCGATGACGCAACCGGCTGTTTCCAACGCCTTGCGCCGGCTGCGCGACACCCTTGGAGATGAACTGGTCATCCGCACCGCTCACGGCGTCAAGCCGACGTCGCGCGCGGAAGAACTGTGGCCTATCGTCCGTCGCGCAATGGCGGATCTGGAAGCGGCGGTGACACCCGATACCTTCGACGTTTCCCGCGCAAACACCACTTTCCGAATGGCCATGGCCGACGCCACCGCAGCGTTATGGCTTCCTTTCCTGGTCCGTTCCATCGAGCGGGATGCGCCTGGGCTCAACGTCCGGATGGTACCGTTGACCACGCGTGAACCGCGCCCGATGCTGCTGCGTGGTGACATCGACCTGGCCATCGGGTTCTTTCCAGGCGTGGTCGCACAGTTGGCCAGCGGCCAGAACACGGCCGTTTCCCAGATTCGGCACGAACGTCTCTATACCGGGGAGTACGTCTGCGTCATGCGCAAGGACCATCCGCTCGCCAATGAAGAGCTGACCTTGGATAAATATTGCGAAGCCCATCACCTGCTGGTCAGCTTTTCAGGCCGGGCGAAGGGCCTGATGGACGAGGCGCTAAGCGCCCTGGGCCGTCAGCGGCGTATCCTGCTGACCGTCAATCAATTCTTCACGGCGGGACGTGTCGTCGCCAGTTCCGACCTGATTACGGTGCTACCGCGCCATTTGATCGCAGCAACGGGTATGACGGAAGCGCTGGTAGCCAAGGAACTCCCTTTCGAGTTGCCCGACGTTCACGTCGATATGCTCTGGCATGAACGGGATGCCCGCAATCCTGCGCATAAATGGTTACGGGCACAGTTGAGTGCAAGTACCGAAGAAGGAATAGGGCATATCACGAAATACAAGTGATCAAGGAACCCGACCGGTAGGTCGGGTTTTTTGTTTTTCTTCGCTGTTGCTTGGCGGTGTTCCCCGGTGGTTGAAGCGTTTCTGATTTAATCCGATTTGTAATATATATCTTTGATAGTAATAGTTAACGTCCATCAATCTGGGGATAAGAGAAAAAAACCGAGCAAAATCAAGTTCCTTCTTCAAGGATAAATTCCTGTACAACGCCTGTATTCAAGTTGGGCTGTTTCTGTATAAAAAGAAGTTGTGTTGGTTTTGTTCTGTTTTCTCACATCATTCCCACAAGTTTTAAACAGACTTGTCCACAATCTTTTGTTTCACGTGAAACATCATGCATCCTGTTTCATTTTTCGATATGCCGGTTACTTCCTGCCTTGCCGTTGCGCTGGCTGCATTTTTCGCCGGCACCATAGACGCCATTGCCGGCGGAGGAGGATTGATACAGATTCCCGTTCTGTTTTCCCTGTTTCCGCAGACTGCCTCGGCAACCTTGCTTGGAACGAACAAACTTGCCGGCATTTGGGGAACCAGCGCCGCTGCCTGGAATTATGCCCGGAGTTCCTATCTCTCCATGATAATTGCCATGCCGTCGGCCATCGCCGCATTCTGTGGCTCGTTCGCAGGCGCTCTGCTAGTGACGCATGTGTCGGGAGATTTTATCCGTAAGCTGCTGCCGTTCATCCTGGCGCTGATCGTCATCTATACCTATGCGAAGAAAGACCTGGGTATCGAGCATCGTCCAGCATGTTCGGGGTGGCGACAGCAATCGGCTGCCGTATTGGCCGGCATCCTGATCGGATTCTACGATGGCTTTTTCGGTCCCGGTACCGGGAGTTTTTTGGTCTTTGCTTATATAAAATTGTTGGGATTTGATTTCTTGCGTGCTTCCGCAGCGGCCAAGGTGGTCAACGTCGCATGTAATTTTGCGGCGCTGCTCTGGTTCGGGAGCAGCGGGCATCTGCTATGGCAACCGGGATTGATGATGGCAGTATTCAATGTCGCCGGATCCCTATGCGGCGCACGGCTGGCCCTGCGTCACGGCAGCGGGCTAGTACGCAAACTCTTCCTGCTTGTGACTTCGTTGTTGATCCTGAAGACCGGACATGACGTTTTTTTCGTCTGACTGACTGTTTCACGTGAAACGAACGGGTCATGGCGGTTCCTGCATAAAAGACCGTATAATCTCGCCTCCTGACACCCCTCTCTTCGAGGCGCATCATGATCTTTCCTACGGAATTCGACGTCATCGTGATCGGCGGCGGCCATGCCGGCACCGAGGCCGCTCTTGCTTCGGCCCGCATGGGCCGCGCGACCCTGCTGTTGACCCACAATATCGAAACGCTGGGCCAGATGTCCTGCAATCCGTCCATCGGCGGAATAGGGAAGGGACACCTGGTAAAGGAAGTCGATGCGATGGGTGGCGCCATGGCGATCGCCACCGACGAGGCAGGTATCCAGTTTCGCGTGTTGAATTCTTCCAAGGGGCCGGCGGTCCGCGCGACGCGTGCTCAAGCGGACCGGCTGCTCTACAAGCAGGCAATCCGCTCGCGCCTAGAAAATCAGCCGAATCTCTGGCTCTTCCAGCAGGCCGTGGACGACCTGCTGGTGGAAGGCGATCGCGTCGTCGGCGCGGTGACACAGATCGGCCTGCGTTTTCGTGCACGCGCAGTCGTGCTGACGGCGGGAACCTTCCTCGACGGGAAGATCCATGTCGGGCTGAATCATTATTCCGCTGGCCGGGCCGGCGACCCGCCGGCTGTTTCCCTGTCTGCCCGCTTGAAGGAATTGAAGCTGCCGCAGGGTCGCCTGAAGACTGGCACCCCGCCGCGCATCGACGGCCGCACCATCGACTTTTCCGTGATGGAGGAGCAGCCTGGAGACCTGAATCCGATACCGGTGTTTTCCGTGATGGGAAGCGTCGCCATGCATCCACGCCAGCTGCCCTGCTGGATCACGCACACCAACGAACGCACGCATGACATCATCCGCGGTGGCCTCGATCGCAGCCCGATGTACACAGGCGTGATTGAAGGCGTGGGCCCGCGCTACTGCCCCTCGATCGAGGACAAAATCCATCGCTTCGCCAGTAAGGAATCGCATCAGATTTACCTGGAGCCGGAAGGGCTGGCAACCAACGAGTTTTATCCGAATGGTATTTCGACCAGCTTGCCGTTCGACATCCAGCTGGAACTGGTGCATTCGATGCGGGGCCTGGAGCACGCCCACATCCTGCGGCCCGGATATGCGATCGAATACGATTACTTCGATCCGCGCGGCTTGAAATCCTCGCTGGAAACCAAGGCGATAGGCGGCCTGTTCTTGGCCGGGCAGATCAACGGCACCACCGGCTACGAGGAAGCCGCGGCGCAAGGCATGCTCGCTGGCATCAACGCGGCGCTGCTGACGGCGGAACGCGAACCCTGGACGCCACGGCGCGACGAAGCCTATCTTGGCGTGCTGGTGGACGATCTGATTACCAAGGGCGTGCAAGAACCCTATCGCATGTTTACCAGCCGCGCCGAATACCGTCTCAGCCTGCGCGAGGACAACGCCGACATGCGCCTGACCGAAATCGGCCGCTGTCTCGGCTGCGTCGGCGATGCGCAATGGGCGGCGTTCGAAGCCAAGCGCGAAGCGGTTGCGCGCGAGTTGGAGCGTCTCCGTTCGACTTGGATCAACCCGCGCATACTCGCCCAGGCGGAGGCAGAACGCGTGCTGGGCAAAGCGATAGAGCGGGAGTATGCGCTCGCTGACTTGTTGCGGCGTCCGAACGTAAGCTACCGCGATCTGATGACATTGAAGGATGTCGACGGCCATGGGCTTGCCGGGCCGGGTGTCCCCGAGGGCGCCGTGCGGGAGCAGGTGGAGATCCAGCTGAAGTACGCCGGCTATATCAATCGCCAGGCTAAGGAAGTCGAACGCCACGACCATTACGAAAACCTGAAGCTGCCGGCGGACCTGGATTACATGGCGGTCCAAGGCCTGTCGATCGAGGTGCGCCAGAAACTATGCAAGCATAAGCCGGAAACGCTGGGCCAGGCTTCGCGCATCTCTGGCGTCACGCCGGCGGCGATCTCGCTGCTGCTGGTGCACCTGAAGAAAGGCGGCTTGCGCGAGTTTTCCGCGCCGGCGTCGGATGCAGCGGCTGCATGAGCGACGTGCTGGATCGACACGCGCTGGGCACGATGGTTGCGGACGGCGCCGACGCGCTTTCCCTGACTTTGAATCCGGCACAGGTGGACAAGCTGCTGGATTACCTTGCCCTGCTGGTGAAATGGAACGCGGTCTACAACCTGACCGCGGTGCGCGAGCCGGAACAGATGGTGATGCAGCATTTGCTGGATACGCTCGCGGCGGTGCCGGCTTTTGCCGGCGCCGGGGATGTGCTGGACGTCGGCGCCGGCGGCGGACTGCCCGGCATCGTCCTTGCAATCTGGGCAGCGGAAGCGCAGCCGGCCATGCGCATCGTGCTGATCGATACCGTGCACAAGAAAACGGCCTTCCTGACGCAGGTGAAGGGCGAGCTGGGCCTGCGCAACGTCGAGGTCCATGCCGGGCGCGTCGAGCAGTGGAAGCCGGCGCAGCAGTTCGACGTCATCACTTCCAGGGCATTCGCCAGCTTGGTGGACTTTGTCCGGTTGTCGGCGCACCTGTTGGCCGAAGGCGGCCGGTTCATCGCGTTGAAGGGCGTGCGGCCGGACGGCGAAATCGCCGCGTTGCCGGCCGGATGGCGAGTGACCGAAGTACGACCGCTGCACGTGCCGACGCTGCAGGCGGAGCGGCACCTGGTTTTCATGGAAAGGGATGCGGCCTGCGCATCGTGTTGACCACCGACTAAAACGAGAACATGGCAAAAATATTCTGCGTCGCCAACCAGAAGGGCGGCGTCGGCAAAACGACCACCGCCGTCAACCTGGCCGCCGGACTCGCACAACTGGACCAGCGCGTGCTGCTGGTGGACCTCGACCCACAGGGCAACGCCACGATGGGCGCGGGCATCAACAAGGCCGAGCTGGCATCCTCCATCTATGAAGTCATGCTCGGCATGGCCGACGTGGCGAGCGCGTGCATCACCTCCGAAACGGGGCGTTTCGACGTGCTGCCCGCCAACCGCGAACTGGCCGGCGCGGAAGTGGAGATGGTCGAACTCGACAACCGCGAGCGGCGCCTGAAGGATGCGCTCGCGGCCGTCGACGAGCAATACGATTTCATGCTGATCGACTGTCCGCCGGCGCTGTCGATGCTGACGCTCAACGGCCTGTGCGCGGCACACGGCGTCATCATCCCGATGCAATGCGAGTACTACGCGCTCGAAGGATTGTCGGACCTGGTCAACACGATCAAGAAGGTGCATGCCAAGCTGAATCCCGACCTGAAGATCATCGGCCTGCTGCGTGTGATGTTCGACCCACGCATGACGCTGTCGCAGCAGGTTTCGCTGCAGCTGGAGCAGCACTTCGGCGACAAGGTATTCAAGACCATCATCCCGCGCAACGTCAGGCTGGCGGAAGCGCCGTCCTACGGCATGCCGGGCATCAATTTCGATCCCGCATCCAAGGGCGCACACGCTTATCTCGCCTTCGGCGCAGAGATGGTGGAGCGCATCAGGGCAATGTAGGCGCCGCGCAATGCTGTGGCGTTTTCCAATAACGAATTGACGACATCATGGTAACGAAAAAACAGAAGGGCCTCGGACGTGGCCTGGAAGCGCTGCTCGGCGGCGCGAACGACGGCGAGACCGTAACGACCGCAAGCGGCGCGCCGACCACGCTCCCGGTCAGCCGGATGCAGGCCGGCAAATACCAGCCGCGCACGCGCATGGACGAAGGCGCGCTGAACGAACTGGCTGCCTCGATCAAGGCGCAAGGGCTGCTGCAGGCCATCCTGGTCCGGCCGATTCCCTCCGACGGCGAAGCGCGCTACGAGATCATCGCCGGCGAACGCCGCTTCCGCGCGGCGCAACTGGCGGGATTGACGGAAGTGCCGGTGCTGGTCAAGGAGGTCGACGATGAAGCGACCGCTGCCATGGCGCTGATCGAGAACATGCAGCGTGAAGACCTGAACCCGTTGGAAGAGGCACAGGGCATCCATCGGTTGATCATGGATTTCCATTTCACGCACGAACAGGCGGCAAGCGCCGTCGGTCGTTCCCGCAGCGCTGTTTCCAACCTGTTGCGCCTGCTCAACTTGGCCAAGCCGGTGCAGACCATGCTGATGGCCGGCGATCTCGACATGGGCCATGCGCGCGCGCTGCTCGCCGCCGACGCCGCCACGCAGATCGTGCTGGCCAACCAGATCGTGGCGCGGCGACTGTCGGTACGCGAAACGGAAAAGCTGGTGGCGCGGTCAGCCACGCAGGATGCCGTTGCGCAGCCGAAATCCGTCGCGAAGGAAAAGTCGCGCGACATCGCCCGGTTGGAAGAGGAATTGTCCGACGCGCTGGCCACCCAGGTCACGATCAAGCTCGGTGGGAAAAACAAGGGCCAGCTGGTGATCGATTTCGCTAACCTCGACACGCTCGACGGCGTAATCGGCCGCTTGCGGGGCTAGCTAGTGTCGTTTTTCGCGATGCGCTGCAGCAAAGCGCACTGCGTCCAGGTACATGTGTTGCGCCCAGGGAAGATGGTGTGCCATCCATTTCTTCCAGGCCTCCCTAGGCCAAAATCCCTTCCTTGTCGATGAGGGAAAATACGCGCCGATCATCGGAATTTCCGCCGCCAAAGAGTTTGACGATAAATAAAAAAAGCCCTTATAATCCCGGGGCTTTGCCAGATACGAACTTGTCCAAGGGTTGGTTAGGTGCGCGGTTCAGAACAACAGACATCCAAACCCGTATACAAGGTGGTTGCCTTGCAGGCCGTGATCGTCGTAGTGCTTGCAATCGCGACAGCAGTATGGGCAAACGACCAGAAGGGGCTGTCCGCAGCGGTAGGGGGCGCGATCGCGGTTGCCGGCAGCCTGCTGTATGCAACCATCGTGTCCGGACGCAGTGGTGACGCGGCAAGCATATTGAAGGCGCATTTTCGCGCCGAAATGGCAAAGATATTCATCACGGTAGTGCTGTTCCTGCTGGCACTGCTGTTGTTTCGTTCAGCTTCCATGTTGTGGCTGATCGGGGGTTTTGCGGTAGCGACCCTGGCGTACTGGGTGGCATTGCTTGTTGTTTAACGTTAACCAGGCGTGGCGCCACGAAGGACAGGCCGCGCAGAAATGTAAATCCGTATGGCAACCGAACACGTCGTCGACGCAGCCAAAGAAGGCCCTGCGAATTCCACCGAATACATCATCCACCACCTGACGCACCTGACGCACGGTGGTTTCAACCTGGACACGTTCTGGGTGTCGCTGATTCTGGGCGTCCTGTTCCTCGCCGTCTTCACCTATGCCGCACGCAACGCCACCGCCGGCGTTCCCGGCCGCCTGCAGAACTTCGTCGAACTGATACTCGAAATGGTGCAGGACCTGATCAAGGGCGCGTTCCACGCCAAAAGCGATCTGATTGGTCCGCTGGCGCTGACGATTTTCGTCTGGGTCTGGCTGCTCAACGCGATGGACTTCCTGCCCGTCGACCTGTTACCGATGATCGCGCAGCACCTGGGCATCGGCCATCTGCGCGTGGTGCCGACGGCCGACGTCAACCAGACCTTCGCCATGTCGATCACCGTGCTGTTCTTGATCATCGGCTTTTCCATCAAGGCCAAGGGCGTGGGCGGATGGTGCAAGGAGCTGTTCACCGCACCGTTCCACGCGCACGGCGTCGGCGCGGTGATTCTGGCGCCGGTCAACTTCGTCTTCCAGATGATCGAGCTGCTGGCCAAACCCATTTCGCTGGCGCTGCGGCTGTTCGGCAACATGTATGCCGGCGAACTGATCTTCATCCTGATCGCGCTGCTGCCATGGGGCGTGCAATGGATGCTCGGTGCGCCCTGGGCCATTTTCCATATCCTGATCGTCACGCTGCAGGCATTCGTGTTCATGGTGCTGACGATCGTGTATCTCAGCCTCGCCGTCGAGCAGCACTAAACCGTTTTCGTTTCCAGGTAATCCATCTTTTCATTAGGAGATATTATGCAAGCCCTCATCGCCCAAGTTCAAAGCATGACCGTTCTGGCTGCGGCCATCATCATCGGTCTCGGTGCCATCGGCACCGCGATCGGTTTCGGTCTGCTCGGCGGCAAATTCCTGGAAGCTTCGGCGCGTCAGCCTGAACTGATGCCGCAGCTGCAAACCAAGCTGTTCGTTATCGCCGGCCTGCTGGATGCGATCTCGATGATCGGTGTCGGTGTCGCGCTGCTGTACACCTTCAACAACCCCTTCCTCGCCGCCGTCCGTCAAGCTGTCGGTTCGTAATCCGCTCCTACACGGAAAAATCTTTTAGCTCAGGAGCAAGGTATGGACATCAACATGTCGCTCATCGGCCAGATGATCACCTTTGCGATTCTGGTGTGGTTTACGATGAAGTTCGTATTCCCGCCGCTCACCAGGATTCTGGACGAGCGCGCACAGAAGATCGCAGACGGTCTGGCCGCCGCCGATCGCGGCAGAGAGGCAATGGCAGTCGCCGAGAAGCGCGTGGAGCAGGAGCTTTCGAACGCGCGTAACGAAAGCCAGAAGCGCATCGGCGAAGCCGAGAAACGTGCGCAGTTGATCGCCGAGGAAATCAGGCAGAACGCCCTGGCGGAAGCGGCACGCATCCTTGCCCAGGCGAAGGAAGACGCCGAGCAGCAGCTCAACAAGGCGCGCGAAACGCTGCGCGGCCAGGTGGCCGATCTGGCCGTCAAGGGAGCAGAACAGATCCTCAAGCGTGAAATCAATCCGGCCGCTCACGCCGAACTGCTGAACCAACTTAAGTCCGAGTTGTAATCATGGCTGAACTTGCGACGATTGCCCGTCCCTACGCAGAAGCGCTGTTTCGCGTAGCCAAATCCGGCGACTTGCAGGCCTGGTCCGCGTTCGTCTCCGAAATGGCCTATGTGGCTGCGCAACCCGATGTCCAGGCGCTGTCGCACGATCCGAAAGTGTCGGACCGGCAGGTTTCGTCCACTCTGCTTGCACTGCTGAAATCCCCCGTCAACGATGAAGCGAAGAACTTCATCGACATGCTGGTCGAGAACGACCGCATCGCGCTGCTGCCGGAAATCGGCGCGCAGTTCCAGGCGCTGAAGAATGCGGAGGAGGGCGCGGCCGATGTCCGCATCACCAGCGCCTTCCCGCTGAACGACGCGCAGGTGAAGGAGCTGGTCGCGCTGTTCGAGAAGAAATTCGGACGCAAGCTCAATCCCTCGGTGGACGTCGACGGCGCGCTGATCGGCGGCGTGCGGGTGGTGGTCGGCGACGAAGTGATGGATACCTCGGTGCGCGCGAAGCTGCAGCAGATGCACGTTGCGTTGACTGCGTAACGAAAGAGAAAATTTTTAGGAGTTAGTATGCAACTCAACCCGTCTGAAATCAGCGAACTGATCAAGAGCCGGATCCAAGGGCTGGAAAATTCGGCAGAGATTCGCAACCAGGGCACCGTCATTTCCGTGTCGGACGGCATCTGCCGCATCCACGGCCTGTCGGAAGCGATGCAGGGCGAAATGCTGGAATTCCCGGGCAATACCTTCGGCCTCGCGCTGAATCTCGAGCGCGACTCGGTCGGCGCCGTGATCCTGGGCGAATACGAACACATCTCCGAAGGCGATACCGTCAAGTGCACCGGCCGCATCCTGGAAGTTCCGGTCGGTCCCGAGCTGCGCGGCCGCGTGGTCAACGCGCTGGGCCAGCCGATCGACGGCAAGGGCCCGGTCAACGCCAAGTTGACGGCGCCGATCGAGAAGATCGCCCCGGGCGTCATCGCCCGTCAATCCGTCGACCAGCCGATGCAGACCGGCATCAAGGCAATCGACGCGATGGTGCCGATCGGCCGCGGCCAGCGCGAGCTGATCATCGGCGACCGCCAGACCGGCAAGTCGGCCGTGGCGATCGACGCGATCATCAATCAAAAAGGCCAGAACATGACGTGTATCTACGTCGCGATCGGCCAGAAGGCATCCTCGATCAAGAACATCGTGCGCGCGCTCGAACAGAACGGCGCGATGGAATACACGATCGTGGTGGCCGCCTCCGCTTCCGAATCGGCCGCGATGCAATACGTATCGGCGTACTCCGGCTGCGCAATGGGCGAATATTTCCGTGACCGCGGCGAAGACGCGCTGATCGTGTACGACGACCTGTCCAAGCAAGCCGTGGCCTATCGCCAGGTGTCGCTGCTGCTGCGCCGCCCGCCGGGCCGCGAAGCATTCCCGGGCGACGTGTTCTATCTGCACAGCCGCCTGCTCGAACGCGCCGCACGCGTCAACGCCGACTACGTCGAAGCCTTCACCAAGGGTGAAGTCAAGGGCCGGACCGGCTCGCTGACCGCGCTGCCGATCATCGAAACGCAGGCGGGCGACGTCTCGGCCTTCGTGCCGACCAACGTCATCTCGATCACCGACGGCCAGATCTTCCTGGAAACGAACCTGTTCAACTCCGGCATTCGTCCCGCGATCAACGCCGGCATCTCGGTGTCGCGCGTCGGCGGCGCCGCGCAGACCAAGGTCATCAAGGGCCTGTCCGGCGGTATCCGTACCGACCTGGCGCAGTACCGTGAACTGGCCGCGTTCGCGCAGTTCGCATCCGATCTGGACGAAGCGACACGCCGCCAGCTGGACCGCGGCGCGCGCGTGACCGAACTGCTGAAGCAGGCGCAATACTCGCCGCTGCCGATCTCATTGATGGCCGTATCGCTGTACGCGGTCAACAAGGGCTATTTCGACAGCATCGACGTCAAGCAGGTGCTGGCGTTCGAATCGGGCCTGCACGGCTACGTGAAGTCCAACCATGCCGCGCTGCTGCAGAAAATCGAACAGACCAAGCAGCTCGACAAGGATGCCGAAGCCGAACTGGCCGCCGCGATCGCCGAATTCAAGAAGACGTTCTGATTCAACTGGAGCTGAAGGAGTCATACACTCATGGCTGCAGGCAAAGAGATACGTGGCAAGATCAAGAGCGTAGAGAATACGAAGAAGATCACCAAGGCCATGGAAATGGTCGCGGCATCCAAGATGCGCAAGGCGCAGGACCGGATGTTCGCGGCGCGTCCCTACAGCGAGAAGATCCGCAACATCACGGCGAATCTGGCGCACGCCAATCCGGAATATACGCACCCCTTCATGGTGAAGTCGGATATGGCGAAGACGGTCGGCTTCATCGTGGTGACGACCGACAAGGGCCTGTGCGGCGGCATGAACACCAACGCGCTGCGCACCATCACCAACAAGCTGCGCGAACTGGAAACGCAGGGCCGCAAGGCCGAGATCGTCGCCATCGGCAACAAGGGCTGGAGTTTCCTCAACCGCATCGGCGCACGCGTCATCGCGCACGTCACCCAGATCGGCGACACGCCGCACCTGGAGAAGCTGATCGGGCCAGTCAAGGTCATGCTCGACGCCTACCAGGAAGGCAAGCTGGATGCGGTGCACATCGTCTATACCCGCTTCATCAACACGATGAAGCAGGAGGCGGTGATGGAGCAGCTGCTGCCGCTGGCGCCGGAAAAGCTGCAGGCGGACGTCGGCACCCACTCGTGGGAATACATCTACGAGCCGGATGCGCAGACTGTCATCGACGACCTGCTGATGCGTTATGTCGAAGCGTTGATCTATCAGGGCGTGGCCGAAAATCTGGCGTCCGAACAGTCCGCGCGCATGGTGGCGATGAAGGCGGCGAGCGACAACGCCGGCAACGTGATCAGCGAACTGCGCCTGGTCTACAACAAGACCCGTCAGGCGGCGATCACCAAGGAACTGTCCGAGATCGTCGCCGGCGCAGCGGCGGTCTGACGCGGCGGCAGAACGATCAGATAGATGGAAGCGGGATCGCTTCCGATTGACAGAAGATTTTAAATTTACCTTATTGAAGGAACGAAAATGGCTGATGGCAAAATCGTTCAGTGTATCGGCGCCGTGGTGGACGTTGAATTCCCGCGCAACGCGATGCCCAAGATTTACGATGCCCTGAAGATGGAAGGTTCCAGCCTCACGCTGGAAGTGCAGCAGCAGCTGGGCGACGGCGTGGTGCGTACCATTGCGCTGGGCAGTTCCGACGGCCTGCGCCGCGGCGTGGCGATCCAGAACACCGGCAAGCCGATCAGCGTGCCGGTCGGCAAGGCGACGCTCGGCCGCATCATGGACGTGCTGGGCAACCCGATCGACGAATGCGGTCCGATCAGCCAGGACCACACGGCTTCCATCCACCGCACTGCGCCGGCCTACGACGAACTGTCGCCGTCGACCGAACTGCTCGAAACCGGCATCAAGGTGATCGACCTGGTCTGCCCATTCGCGAAAGGCGGCAAGGTCGGCCTGTTCGGCGGCGCCGGCGTCGGCAAGACCGTCAACATGATGGAACTGATCAACAACATCGCGAAGGCGCACTCGGGCCTGTCCGTGTTCGCCGGCGTCGGCGAGCGTACCCGCGAAGGCAACGACTTCTATCACGAGATGTCGGACGCCAAGGTCGTCGACCTGGAAAATCCGGAAAACTCCAAGGTGGCGATGGTCTACGGCCAGATGAACGAACCGCCGGGCAACCGTCTGCGCGTGGCGCTGACCGGCCTGACGATGGCCGAATCCTTCCGCGACGAAGGCCGCGACGTGCTGTTCTTCGTCGACAACATCTACCGTTACACGTTGGCCGGCACCGAGGTGTCCGCGCTGCTGGGCCGCATGCCGTCCGCCGTGGGCTACCAGCCGACGCTGGCCGAGGAAATGGGCAAGCTGCAGGAACGCATCACGTCGACCAAGACCGGTTCGATCACGTCGATCCAGGCTGTCTACGTTCCCGCGGACGACCTGACCGACCCGTCGCCGGCGACCACCTTCGCCCACCTGGATTCGACCGTCGTGCTGTCGCGTGACATCGCCGCGCTCGGTATCTATCCGGCCGTGGATCCGCTCGATTCGACCTCGCGCCAGCTCGATCCGCAAGTCGTCGGCCAGGAACACTACGAAACCGCGCGCGCCGTGCAAGGCACGCTGCAGCGCTACAAGGAACTGCGCGACATCATCGCGATTCTGGGCATGGACGAACTGGCGCCGGAAGACAAACTGGTGGTGGCGCGCGCGCGCAAGATGCAGCGCTTCCTGTCGCAGCCGTTCCACGTCGCCGAAGTGTTCACCGGCGCACCGGGCAAGTACGTTTCGCTGAAGGACACGATCAAGGGCTTCAAGATGATCGCGTCGGGCGAACTGGACCATCTGCCGGAACAGGCGTTCTACATGGTCGGTACCATCGAAGAAGCCATCGAAAAGGCGAAGAAGCTCAACTGATCGTTGAAACAGGCCATGCCGCATCGGCGGCGCGGCCTGTTGCTTTCGCTCCTGTCGATCTTTGAAGAAATAAGGTTTTCACATGGCAAACACAATGCGCGTGGACGTGGTTTCCGCCGAAGAGGAAATCTTCTCCGGCGAAGCGGAATTCGTCGCGCTGCCTGGCGAATCGGGTGAGCTTGGCATCCTGCCGGGCCATACGCCGCTGATCACCCGCATCCGTCCAGGCGCGGTCCGCGTCAAGACCAGCGGTCAGGCCGAAGAGGTGTTCGTCTTCGTCGCCGGCGGCATCCTGGAAGTGCAGCCGAAGGTCGTCACCGTGCTGGCCGACACCGCGATCCGCGGCGCCGACCTCGACGAAGCCAAGGCTGCGGAAGCCAAGCGCCTGGCCGAGGAAGCGCTGGCCAACAAGGATGGCAACATCGACTACGCGCAGGCGCAGGCCGAGCTGGCTGCGGCGGTTGCGCAACTGGCCGCGATCCAGAAATACCGCCATAAGCGCTGATCCGCTTCCACGCATACAATGAAGGGCAGCCCAGGCTGCCCTTTTTGTTTTCTGGAGATGCACATGACGGACCACGATATCCAGATCATCGACACCCTGCTGGCCGAATCGCGCGTGATCGCGGTGGTCGGCCTGTCTCCCAAGCCCGACCGCGCCAGCCATTACGTATCGGCATACATGCAGGAGCACGGTTATCGCATCATTCCGGTCAACCCCGTGGCCGCCGGCACCCGCATACTCGGCGAGCATGTCTACCCGACGCTGACGCTGGCCGCCGCCGCGCTGGCCGAGCAGCACATCCCGATCGACGTGGTCGACGTGTTCCGCAAGTCGGAAGAAGTCGCGCCGATTGCCGACGAAGCGATCGCCATCCGCGCCAAGGCGTTGTGGATGCAGCTCGGCGTCATCAACCAGACGGCCGCCACCCATGCGGCGGCGGCCGGCCTGCGCGTCGTCATGAACCGCTGCATCAAGGTGGAGCACGAAAGATGGCGCGAGCAGGCGCTGCGCCAACAATGACGGACGCCGGACCGGAGGAAGCATGGCAAGCATCAGGGAGCAATTCCGCGCAACGCGAGAACAGTGCCTGACCGAGGCCGACGCCGGCCGCAAGCCGCTGTCGTCCGGCGACAAGGCGAGCGACAGGCGGCATGTCGCCGAGATGGCGGAACAGATTGCCGCTCTGCAGGAGAAGCTGTACGCGCAAGGCAGGCACAAGTTGCTGGTCGTGCTGCAGGGCATGGATACGTCGGGCAAGGATGGCACGATACGCGACGTGTTCAGCGGCATCGACCCGCTCGGCATCACCAGCACCTCCTTCAAGCTGCCCACCGCGGACGAAAAGGCGCACGACTACCTGTGGCGCATCCACCAGAAGGTGCCGATGCAGGGCCAAGTCGCCGTCTTCAACCGCAGCCACTACGAAGACGTGCTGGTCACCCTGGTGCACGGCGACATCGATGAGGCGGAGTGCGCGCGCCGCTACGCGCAGATCCGGGATTTCGAAAGGATGCTGAGCGAAACCGGGACCACGATCCTGAAATGCTTCCTCCACATATCGCGCGACGAGCAAAGGGAGCGATTGCAGGCCCGGCTCGACAACCCCGAAAAGCACTGGAAGTTCGACATGCAGGACGTGAAGGAGCGTGCGCACTGGGATGCGTACCAGGCTGCCTACGAGCAGGCGATCCGCCATACCAGTACCGACTACGCGCCGTGGTACGTGATTCCTGCCGATTCGAAAACCCACCGCAACCTCGCCGTCGCTTCCATCGTGCTGGAAGCGCTGGATGAGCTGCACCCGGCCTATCCGCCGCCGCATCTGGACTATGCAAAGCTGCGCATAGACTGAGACAAAACTGAGATCAAGGTACGGATGCCTGCAACCTTGTCGACGCGCGGCGGGAACGTCAGGGACTGGGCATCCCCATCAGCGTGCTGTTGAGCACGGCCACGACGTCCGACATCGAATAGGGCTTGGCCAGCAGGCGCACGCCGGGCAGATCGACGCGCCGCTCCGAATAGCCGCTCGCCAGCACGATGTGCGTGTCCGGCGAACGTTCACGCACCATGTGGGCCAGGTCGATGCCGCTGACGGTTCCCGGCATGACGATATCGGAAAAGACGAGATCGAAGCGGCCCGCCTGTAGCAAGTCAACCGCCTGTTCGCCGCTTTCTGCCACCGTGACGTCCATGCCCGCCGCCGCCAGCGCCGGCACCACCGTCTCGCGCACCAGCGGATCGTCCTCGACGAACAGGATGGCGCCGGCCGCGCGCTGCGGCGGCTGGGTGTTGTTGGCGTCCAGTTGCGACGAACCCGCCTCCTGCATGGCGCGCGGCAGATAGAAGATCACCTCGGTGCCGGTGCCGGGCCGGCTGGAAAGCAGCAGCATGCCGCCACTCTGGCGCGCGAAGCCGTAGGCTTGCGGCAGCCCCATGCCGGAACCCTGGCCGACCTGCTTGGTGGTGTAGAACGGATCGAGCGCCCGCGACGACACTTCCTCGCTCATGCCCATGCCGGTGTCGGTGACGGCAATGCGGACATATTCCCCGGCCGGCAGTTCACCGACCGGCGCGGCGAGCACTTCGTTGCGCGCCTCCAGCGTGATGACGCCGCCGTCCGGCATCGCGTCGCGTGCATTCATCGTCAGGTTCAGCAGGGCCAACTCGAACTGCAGCGGATCGACCGTCACGTTCCATGCGTCGTCTATCTTCGCCTCGAAGCGGATGTTGCTGGGCAGCGTACCGCTGAGCAGGGGCAGGACAGCGCGCAGCTGTGCGCCGAGCTTCACCGTCTCCATGCGCGCATCCTGCACGCGGCCGAAGGCCATCAGCTGCCGCGCCAGTTCCGTGCCGCGCTGGACCGCGCGCAGGCAGGTGCGCAACAGATTCTGTTCCCGTTCCGTCCGCAGCGACATCAGGCAGACCTGCAGCCCCGTGGTCAGCGTCTGCAGCACGTTGTTGAAATCATGGGCGATGCCGCCCGTCAGACGTCCCAGCGCCTCCAGCTTCTGCCCTTGCAGCAAGGCGCGCTGCGAGCGTTCCGCCACCGCCACGGCATCGGCCACGCGCTGCTCCAGGTCCGCGCGCGTCGTCTTCAGTTCGGCACTGGCGCGCACCATCGCGTCGCCGACCGCGTCGAATTCGTGGATGCCGGAGCGCAATGGCGTCACCGCTTTCGTTTTGCCCAGGCATTCCGCAGAGGACGTCAGCTGTTCCACCGAGCGCACGATGTGACGGCTCATGCGCATCGCCACTGCGATGGAGACGGCCAGTATCAGCAACGAGAACGAACCGATCAGCGCCGCTGCGCCGGCGGCCGATTCCATCGCTTCGCGCCGCGGCACCGACACGATGAAGTGCCAGTCGGAATGCGGCGCCTCGCTGAAGAAGGCGCGCACACGCTCGCCGCTCAACGCGTTGCCGTTGGTGAATCCTTCGCGCGTTGACCGGATCAGCGAAAAAAAAGACGGATGGATGTGGCTGCCAACGAAATGCGCCGCGCTCCGGTTGCGCGCCACGATGATGCCGTTGCGGTCGACGATGGCGCCGATCCAATTGTCGGGCAGCTGCTGCTCGGCGAACACGCTTTGCAGTCGCTGCACGGCCACGCTCATTTCCAGGAAATAGATAACACGCTCCGCACGCTGCACGGGGATCTGGATGGAAAAGCTGTCCTGTGCGCCGATCGGCGCGCGATACATGTTGGACACGATGGTCCGGGCCGGGCCGTACTCCGCCCGCAAGGGCATGACGACGGATACGCCGCCGGCATCCGGGGTTCCGAACGGCGCGCGCGTATTGAACAGGATGCGGCCGGCGGCGTTGCTGAGGATGATCGCCGAATCCGGCGGCGCCACCCGCTGCGCCAGCGCGTAGAACGTCTGCAAATCGCCCGCATCGAGGGAGGGCGCGTCGGCCAGGGTTCGCAGCGTGGTTTCCCGTTTCGCCATTTCCCGATCCAACACCAGGGCCAGCGCGTGCGCCACTTCCCGCAGGCTCTCGCGGTTCGCACGCTGCGCGGTGGAATACACGTAGACCATGCCGGCACCGGCCACCAGGAAGGCGGGCACGAGCACGGCGAGGACCAGGACGAGAAGGCGAAACCGGATGCGCATGAATCGAAAAAAGGCGCGACAACGCGTGGACGGAACCGGAAGTATCACTCCATCCCGCAGCGGCGATGCCAGAAAATCTGAGGAAAAATGCAAAACTTCGTTAAAAAAACGAAGGAATCATTGAGCAGCAACAATTAATTGCATAAGGGAAATTAACCATGCCGGAAATGGCGAAAGTACAACACGCTTGCCTGCCAGCTTTGACTTTCTAAAAGAGAATCATTATCATCCGCATTTAACCGATTGTTACCTTTGTTTACAATCGCAAACAGCCAGCCATCTGATTCACCCAGACGTCCTTCGTTCCGGTTGCAGACTAGCCAGTGCCTCATCTCAACTTGGAAAGGGAGTTCCAGAATGGCTCATATCAAAAGCCGCAAGCATCCTGTCGGGCGTCGCCTGAACAGTTGCTCGGCCGCCATGGCGTTGGCCTTTGTCGCCTTGCCCGGCGCCGTCTACGCGCAGCAGGCGCCGGACAGTCCGTCCGCCGCCAGCGCCGAAACCCTGCCGCAGATCACCGTGCAGGGCGAAACCGAATCGTACAAGGCCGACACCTCGTCGTCGCCCAAGTACACGCAGCCGCTGGTCGACACGCCGCAGACCATCACCATCATCAAGAAAGAGCTGACGCAGGAGCAGGGCGCCACTACGCTGACCGAAGCGCTGAGGAACACGCCCGGCGTCGGTACCTTCTCGCTCGGTGAAAACGGCACCACCAACACCGGCGACGCCGTCTACATGCGCGGCTTCGACAGCTCCAGCTCGATCTTCGTCGACGGCGTGCGCGACCTCGGCTCGATTTCGCGCGACCTGTTCAACATCGAGCAGGTCGAAGTCAGCAAGGGACCGAACGGCGCCGACTATGGCCGCACCTCGCCGACCGGCTCGATCAACCTGGTGACCAAGCAGGCGAACCTGAAGAACGCGGCCTCGACTTCCATCACGGCCGGCACCGACGACTATAAGCGCGTGACGGCCGACGTGAATCGCGTGATCGGCGACGAATCGGCCTTCCGCGTCAACCTGATGCGCGACGACAGCGACGTGCCGGGCCGCGACGTGGCCAAGAACAACCGCGCCGGCGTCGCGGCCTCGCTGGCGTTTGGACTGAAGAGCCCGACCCGCACCTATCTCGACGTGCTGCACGTCGAGCAGCGCAACATCCCGGACGGCGGCGTGCCGACGATCGGCCTGCCGGGCTACACAACGCCCGATCCGACACGGCCCTATCTGGCGAATGCGTCGCCGGTCGATTCGAGCAATTTCTACGGCTCGTCGTCCGACTACGACAACGTCACGGCGGACATGGTCACGGCGATCGTCGAACACGATTTTTCGCCTGACGTCACGCTGCGCAACGTCACGCGCTACGGCCGGACTTCGGAGGACTACCGGCTGACCTCGTTCATGGCCAACGCCGCCAACTGGCTGACACCCGATCCGAACGATCCGTCCACCTGGACCATCATGCGTGGCGTCGGCCGCAGCGGCTCCTCGTCGACCTTCAAGGACCAGGTCAACGAAATCGTCAGCAACCAGACCAACGTGAACGCGAAGTTCGGTACCGGCAACGTCCGCCACGACCTCAGCACGGGCCTGGAGCTGACGCACGAGACGCAGACCACCGCCGGACTGACCAACGCCGGCACGCTGACGGCGGCAAACCTGTACGACCCGAATCCGGACGATCCTGTCGGCGACGGCGTGCATGACGGCTCGTCCACGCACGGCCAGACCAACACGATCGGCGTCTACGCCTTCGATACCATCAAGGTCGGTCCGCGCTGGCAATACCTGGCGGGCGCGCGGCTGGATCGCTACAGCACCAGCTACCGAAGCATCCCGGCGACCGGCAGCACCACGGCGCCGACCGACCTGAACCTGTCCGACACGCTGGTCAACTGGAAATTCGCCGCGCTGTACAAGCCGGCCGAGAACGGCAGCGTGTACCTGTCGTACGCAACCTCGATGCAGCCGCCGGGCGGTTCCAACTTCCAGCTCAGCACGAGCACCACAGGCAACGGCGCGCAGTCGAATCCTTCCAATCCGCCGGAAAAGGCCAAGACGATCGAACTGGGAACCAAGTGGAACCTGATGGACGACCGGCTCGGCCTGACTGCCGCGCTGTACCGCACCGACGTGCGCAACGACGTCATCCCGGATCCGACGGATGCTGCGGTCTACATCACCGAGGGCAAGAAACGCGTCGACGGCATAGAGCTAGGACTGGTAGGCGACATCACGCGCAACTGGAACATCAGCGCCGGCTATACGATCATGAACGCCAGCGTCACCAACGGTCCGTCCACCAACGCGGACGGCAGCAGCGATCTCGCCTACACGCCGAAATCGGCATTCACGTCCTGGACCACCTACAGGCTGCCGTACGGCTGGACCGTCGGCGCCGGCGCGCGCTTCGTCGGCAAGCTGGTGCGCCAGAACGACAATCCGACCAACGGCACGCCGGCGTTCGCCGACTCCTACTGGGTCTACGATGCGATGGCCACCTACAAGGTCAACAAGAACCTGGACATCCAGATCAACGGCTACAACCTGACCAACAAGGACTACGTGGCGTCGATCAACAAGAGCGGCTTCCGCTACATCCCCGGTACGCCGCGCGAGTTCAGGATCACGGCCAACATTCGGTTCTAGCCACCGCAGCAATACTCCAACGTAACGTTATACTTTGGGCCTCTCCTTCGGAGAGGCCTTTTTTTCAAGGACACGCCATCATGATGCTGCACATCCCGGAAGTACTGACGCCGGCGCAGGTGGTCGAGATGCGCCGCAAGCTGGATGCAACGGACTGGATCGACGGCCGGGCGACGGTCGGCGCGCAGGGCGCGCAGGTGAAGCGCAACCGCCAGCTGCCGGAAACCTCGCCTGTCGGGCTGGAGCTGGGCAACGTCATCCTCAAGGCGCTGGTGAACAATCCGCTGTTCTTTGCCGCCGCGCTGCCGATGCGGTACATGCCACCGCTGTTCAACCGCTACGAGGGCGGCGAGCACTACGGCTTCCACATCGACGGCTCGGTACGCGGCATTCCCGGCTCGAACCTGAGCCTGCGCACTGATCTGTCCTGCACGCTGTTCCTGTGCGAGCCGGAAGACTACGACGGCGGCGAGCTGATCGTCGCCGACACCTATGGCGAGCATGAAGTGAAGCTGCCGGCTGGCGACCTGATCCTGTATCCGTCCAGCAGCCTGCACAAGGTGGAACCGGTCACGCGCGGCGCGCGCGTATGTTCGTTCTTCTGGGTGCAGAGCATGGTGGCGGACGACGGTCGGCGTACGATGCTGTTCGAGCTCGACCGCAATATCCAGAAGCTGCGTGCCAGGCTGGGCGACACCGAAGAGACCGTCGGTCTGACTGGGCATTATCACAACCTGCTGCGGCAGTGGGCTGCGGTGTAGGGGCGTTGTCATTTCGGCGGTTGCCTGATGCGGCGGTACATGCCGTTCCATCGAGTGCCTCATGGACGAAAATGCGGGCGGGGAGATGCGACTCATTCGGCAGATTCAGTTCGCCGACTTTGTTGGCGCTGCGGATGGATGACGGTGACGTAGCGCGTCTGCTGTTCCTGCGACACGGCCGCGATCATGAAAGCCCATCACGTCGGTCACCGCTCGTCGATCCTGGCGTCGATACCGGATGTTCTACCGAACCAATCCCATCTATCTCATCAGCCTTCCGGCCCTTCATCCGTCGTCATCCCCGCGCAGGCGGGGATCCAGGCGGTAAGTGACATGCCGCCTTCGGAATTTGAAGCGCCTAGTCCGCGGTTTCTAACTCCTGGCCCGCGAGGAGGGACATCTCTGGATCCCCGCCTGCGCGCACTGCTGTCCGGAATAATTCGAGTAGAAACCGCTGAAGGTGTTGCAGGGTGTGATTTACCGGCGTATACCGGAGTCGCCAAACTCAAAAACCGACACCCTGCAACATGTTCAGCATAT
>Ga0164242_10000700_pt1 | contig 40338 bp, 33 predicted proteins | sample OricomgcompostMG_FD_108783 | JGI IMG/M metagenome (GOLD analysis project Ga0164242, IMG submission 108783) | Miracle-Growth compost microbial communities from Emeryville, California, USA - Original compost - Miracle growth compost (MG) ... | reverse complement strand
CCCGGCGTGCTCGGCTCCCGGGACCCGGTGCGCGCGCAGATCCTGCACGCGGCCGCGGCAGGTCGGCACTACGGCAGGAATCTCATCGTGGACACCGAGATCCCCGTCCCCCTCGACGACCGGCAGCGGGCTGCACTGCTCCTCGCCGGTGACCAGCTGTCGACGTCGCTGTCCGGGCTCGCCGAGCTTGGTGTGCGGGCCGTCGAGCCGGCGGGCGAATACGTCAGGTCGGCGGCGCTCTTCTCCCTCGTCGAGAATGCATGCGCACCGGACTCGCCGGCGAACCCGGCCGGACAGCGGACCGAGATCACGGGGCTCACCCTCGCCCTGCGCGACCTCCAACTCCTCGACGGCGCCATGGCGAGTCTCGCGCAGGTCGCCGGGATGCCGGTCCGCGCCCTCGACACGCCCGCCGCTGTTTCCTGAGCCGTACGGCGAACGCGGTCGCATCGCCGACTTTTGCCGTGACCGCCGACGGCGTACCTTGTTGGTCGTTGCTAACTAACTGATCTGCCGAGGTGATCATGACGGAGCTGACCGAAGCGCGACGGCGTCGGGTCGAGCAGGCACGAGCGCGCGCGGAGCGGGACACGGCAAGCCCGCACTACAAGTGGATCGCGCTGTCGAACACCACGCTGGGCGTGTTGATCGCGACGATCAACTCCTCGATCCTGCTGATCGCGCTGCCGGACATCTTTCGCGGCGTGGGGGTCGACCCGCTGGCTCCGGGCAACACCAGCATGCTGCTCTGGCTGATCATGGGCTACCTGGTCGTCACCGCGGTGCTCGTCGTCAGCTTCGGCCGGCTCGGCGACATGTACGGCCGGGTCAAGATGTACAACGCCGGCTTCGCGGTGTTCACCTTCTTCTCGATCATGCTGGCGATCACCTGGCTCCACGGTGATGTGGGCGTCTGGTGGATGGTCCTGATGCGGATCTTCCAGGGCGTCGGCGGTGCCATGCTGATGGCCAACTCCAATGCGATCATCACCGACGCCTTCCCGGTCGAGCAGCGCGGCCTGGGGCTCGGCCTCAACCAGGTCGCCGGCATCGCCGGCTCCTTCCTCGGTTTGGTCATCGGCGGCCTGCTCGCGCCGGTCGAGTGGCATCTCGTCTTCCTCGTGTCGGTGCCCTTCGGCCTCTTCGGCACGGTCTGGGCCTACCTGCGCCTGCACGACACCGGAGTGCGCAAGCACGCCGAGATGGACTGGTGGGGCAATGCCACCTTCGCGATCGGGTTGATCGCCGTCCTTGTCGGCATCACCTACGGCATCCAGCCGTACGGCGGGCACACGATGGGCTGGACGAACCCCTGGGTGCTCACCGCCCTGATCGGCGGCGTCGCCGTACTCGGAGCCTTCTGCGTGATCGAGACCAGGGTTGCCGCGCCGATGTTCCGCCTCGACCTCTTCCGGATCCGGGCGTTCACGGCCGGCAACCTGGCCAGCCTCCTGGGTGGTCTCGGCCGCGGCGGCCTGATGTTCATCCTGATCATCTGGCTGCAGGGGATCTGGCTTCCCCGGCACGGCTACAGCTTCGAGAAGACACCGCTCTGGGCGGGCATCTACATGCTGCCGCTGACGATCGGCTTCCTCGTCGCCGGCCCGGTGTCCGGCTGGCTCTCGGACCGCTTCGGTGCGCGCGCCTTCGCCACCGGCGGCATGCTCGTCGCCGCCGGCAGCTTCGTGTGGCTGCTCCTGCTGCCGGTGAACTTCGCCTACTGGGAGTTCGCGCTGGCGCTGCTGCTCAATGGCGTCGGCATGGGGCTCTTCGCCTCCCCCAACCGCGCCGGCATCATGAACAGCCTGCCCGCCGACCAACGCGGTGTCGGTGCCGGGATGAGCACGACCTTCCAGAACTCGGCGATGGTGCTCTCGATCGGCATCTTCTTCACCCTGATGATCACCGGGCTGGCCTCGTCGCTGCCACACACGCTGACCCACGGCCTGACCGCGCAGGGTGTGCCCCCGGACGCCGCAGCGCGGGTCGCCGCCCTGCCACCGGTGGGCGTGCTCTTCGCCTCCCTGCTCGGCTACAACCCGGTACAGACGCTGCTCGGGCCGGACGTGCTGCACCACCTGTCGGCGGCGCACCAGCACTATCTCACCGGCCGCAGCTTCTTCCCCGCCCTGATCTCCCAGCCCTTCTCCGACGGGCTCGGGGTGGCCTTCGGATTCGCGATCGCCGCATGCCTGATCGCGGCCTTCGCCTCGGCGCTGCGAGGTGGCAAGTACGTGCACTCCGACGCTCCCAAGGACGACTTCGTCGAGGCGGCCGAGGTCACGGAGATGGCCGAGTGAGCGCGCGTCGTACGGCGCCGAGCGCCGAGGCCGTCCGGATCGCCGAGCTCGCCGGAGGCCTGCGTACGGCGGTGAACCGGCTGGCTCATGCACTCCGGGCGCCGGCATCGGAACACGGCGTGACGCCGACGCGGTTGTCCGCGCTGGCCACCCTCGACCGGCACGGACCGATGCGGCCCAGCGCCCTCGCATCCCGGATGCGGATCACGCCGGCGAGCATGTCGCGACTGACCGACGTGCTCGAGGAGGGTGGCTGGGTGGTGCGCGAACCCGACCCGGCCGACCGCCGTGCCTGCCTCTTGCGGCTCAGCGACCATGGCGCCGCGACCCTTGTCGAGCTCCGTCTGGAGAACGCGACCCAGCTCGCTGCCGACATCGCCGCCCTGGACGCCGACGACCGGGCCAGGCTCGAGGCTGCCCTGCCGGTCCTCAGCGCACTCGCTGATCGTCATCTCGAGCAGCCTCTGCCTCGTCCCTCTCCCTGATCGCGGCGAGCGGGACATTCTCGGCTCCGCGACGCTCGAGGACCACCGGGCAGGCGCTCGGCTTGACTGCGAACGACTCCACGGGGTGGACGGGGCGCCCCGGCCATGGTGCGAGCCGGAATCGCTCGAAGAGGGCCGCGAAGACCTCCTGGACCACGACGCGTGTCTGCATCGGCCCCACGCAGGCGCGGGGTCCGAGCGCGAACGGCATGAAGGCGCCGGTGTTGAAGTCACGCCCCGGGTCGAAGCGATCGGGGTCCGCCCAGAACTCGGGGTGCCGGTGGGCGACGGCGATGTTGCAGAGGATGACATCGCCCGCGGCGTACTCGTGTCGGTGCGTGCTGAACGGCTCGAGCGCGGTGCGCGAGACGACGTGAACGACAGGGTGCAGGCGCAATGCCTCCTTCATCATCGCGAGGACGAATGCCGGCTCGCCGTTCTGGAGCGAGGGTTGGGGCGCTGCGTAATGAGTCATCCAGGAGAGTGCCGCCGCGGTCGTCTCGAAGCCCGCGTTCTGCAGGATCATGATCTGATTGATGGTGAGGTGTGGATCGTCCTCCGAGGGGGCGATCTTCCACGCCTCGATGCGCTCCTCGATCTGCGCCCGGAGGCGCGCGACGGCGCCGTCGAGTGCCGGATCACGCGAGACATAGCCTTCCTGAACCGACTCGACGACCCCGTAGAAGGCCTCCATTGCGCCGATGTCGGCCTGATTGTGATCCAGGTCGATGTCGTCGACGTCGAAGAGCATCGTGAGGGTGACGTGGAAGGCGATCCTGCGGAACACCGGCTGCAAGTCGATCGCCCCGGGCTCGAGGCGGTCCAGGTAGCGCCCCGCGATCTCCCTTGCCTGCGCGCGGAACGAGTCCGCGCCCTTGTTGATGCGATGCACGTAGAAGTCGTGGAACTCCTTGGCCACCGGGTCGGGTGAGGTGAGCACGTTGGGGTTGAAATAGGAGCCGATCTTCTTGGTGATACCGCGGTCGACGGTCTTCTCGACCGGCATCCGGGTGAAGATGTCACGCACTGCCTGTGGATGCGACACCAAGAGGATGTTGTGGCCCTTCGCTTTCAGGCGGACGTGGTCGCCGTACTCGCCGTGCAGCGATTCCAGTGTCTCCTGGCTCACGTCCGGAACGCGCTTGGCGGAGAAGAAGACCGGGCTCGGCCAGACATCGGCCCAGCCGCGCTTCGGCAGGTGCTTGTAGGCATCGATGACGATGCCGGACACGCCTTCCCGAACTGCCTCGAAGCTGCCCCTGACTGGCGTGCGCATGATCCCGGAACCTCCTGGTGCCAATGGTTTCCCGCGACGGTAGGGGGAAAATCGTTGCGAAAACCGTTGTGGCGTTGCCGCCTCGACCAATGCGCACGTCACGCCTCTTGGCATCGACCTTCGGGGCGCATAGCGTGACGCAATGCTCGATCTTGCCAACGCTCGCGCCATCGTCACCGGAGCCTCGCGCGGCATCGGTGCCGTGCTGGCCGACGCGCTCGCCGCACGCGGCGCGGAACTCCTGCTCGTCGCTCGAAGCCAGACTGGTCTCGACTCGGTACGAGAGCGATTGGCGAAGCACGACACCAGGGTGCTCACCTACTCCGCGGACCTGAGTGACCGGCGAGCGATCGAGGGCCTCGTCGAGTTCGCTCAGCGTGAGTTCGCGCCGGTCGACCTGTTGGTCAACAACGCCGGCGTCGAACAGGTGGACTTTTACGAAGACCTCGCCGTCGCGGACATCGAGCAGACCATCGCGGTGAATCTGACGGCGCCGATGGTGCTGACGCGATTGCTGCTCCCGGACATGCTGGCGCGCGATCGTGGCTTCGTCCTCAACATCGCCTCCATCGCGGGGCTCGGTCCTACGGCCTTCGGCGAACCGTACGGCGCCACCAAGCACGGTCTCGTCGGCTTCACCCGCGCACTCCGGGCGAGCCTCCAGACCCGCAACAGTGCGGTCAGCGCGTCGGTCGTGTGCCCCGGGTTCATCTCCGGGACGGGCATGTATCAAGACGCCGTCGACCGTTACGGCACCACCGCTCCGCCGCAGCTTGGAACGTGTACGCCGGAGGCGGTATCCCGCGCATGCCTCCGTGCGATCGAGCGCGACGAACCCGAGGTTCTCGTCAATGGCAAGGCCTTTCGGCCCTACATGGTGTTCGGCTCGGCGATGCCAAGGGCATTCGAGCGCATCGTGAAGCGTCTCAAGGCGAACGTCACCTTCCAGCAGGTCGCCGAACTGCGGCGCGCCGAGCGCACAAAGGCCGACACATAGGCTGTGGGCAGCGCCTCACGCGTGGAAGACGCGCGTCGAGCGGCACTCGGCGACCACCTTGTCCTTCTGCCGGATCGTCGTTCGGAAGAAGGCAAGCGTCTTGCCCTTCTTGAGCACCTCGGTGGTCAAGGCCAGTGCTCCCGCCTCGCGCACGGACGAGAAGAGTGACATCGACGCCTCGATTTCCGAGCCCGGTTCGCCGTACATCGCCCAGACGTGCCCGGAGAGGGCCTTGCTCGCCGCCAGGAAGAGGTAGTAGCTCTCGGCCGTCCCGGTGACTCCGAGTGCTTCCTGCGGAAGCTCGAGCGTGAAATGGGCGACAGCCGCCGTGGCGGCGGGCTCCGCTATCCGTAGACGGGTGTCCAGAACCCGCGTTGACAGTGACTCGGCGCACGGCGGGTCCGCGAAGATCGCGGCGAGGCGCTCGGGAATATCAGACATTTCTCTCTCCGGTCATGGCGAGCGGGACACCCGTGGCTTGGCGACGCTCGAGGATGACTGGGCAGGCGCTCGGCTTGACCGTGAACGACTCGACGCGGTCGACGGGGTGGCCCGGCCAGGACGTGAGCCGGAATCGCTCGAAGAGGGCAGCGAAGACCTCCTGGACGACGACGCGCGTCTGCATCTGGCCCACGCAGGCGCGGGGCCCGAGTGCGAACGGCAGGAAGGCGCCGCCGTCGAAGTCACGCAGGGGATCGAAGCGATCCGGTTCCGTCCAGAAGTCAGGATGCCGGTGAGCCGCGGCGATATTGCAGAGGATGACATCGCCCGCGTCGTACTCGTGTCCGTGCGTCTTGAATGGCTCGACGGCGGTGCGTGAGATCACGTGGACGGGAGGATGCAGCCGCAGCGTCTCCTTCATCATCCTGAGGACGAATGCCGGCTTCGGGTCCTGGAAGGAGGGCTCCAGGGCCGCGTGGTGCGCCATCCAGGAGAGTGTCGCGGCGGTCGTCTCGAAACCGGCATTCTGAAGGATGATGATCTGGTTGGTGGTGAGGTTGGGATCGCCCGCTTCGGGCCTGATTCCCCAGGCCTCGATCCGCTCCACGACTTGGGCCCGGAGGCGGGCGACGACTCCGTCGAGCGCGGGATCGCGCGAGAGATAGCGATCCTGGATCGACTCGACCGCCTCGTAGAAGGCCTCCATCGCGGCGGTGTCGGCCTCGTCGTGGTCCAGGTCGACACCATCGACGTCGAAGAGCATCGCGAGTGAGGAATGGAAGGCGATCTTGCGGAACAGCGGCTGCAGGTCGGTCGGCCCCGGCTCGACACGATTCAGGTAGAGCGACACGATGTCCCTCACCTGCATGCGCAATGCCTCAGCGCGCTTGTTGATGCGGCGCAGGTAGAAGTCGTGGAACTCCCCGGCGACCGAGTCGGGCGAGGTGAGGATGTTCGGGTTGAAGTACGAGCCGATCTTCCTGGTGATGCCGCGATCGACGGTCTTCTCCACGGGCATCCGGGTGAAGATGTCGTGCAGTGCTGGTGGATGCGAGACGAGGAGAACGTTGTAGCCCCTCGCCTTCAGGCGGACATGGTCGCCGTATTCGGCGTACAGCGATTCCAACGTGGGCTGGAGTACGTCCGGCACGCGCTTGCGGGAGAAGAAGACCGGGCTGGGCCACACATCGGCCCAACCACGTTTCGGCAGGTATCTGTACGCCTCGATGACGGCGCCGGACACGCGTTCTCGCGCCGAGGCGAGGCTCCTCTTGATTGAACAACGCACGCCGCGCGCCCCCCTTTGATGCGTTGTGTTGCAGCGGTGGCGCGAAGGTAGAGCGGAACCGTTGTGAAAACCGTTGGAGTCGTGGACTCCGCCGCCGGTGTGACGCTCGGACGGCTGCCCATTGCCGTGACGTGCGCGATCTGGTGAGCTTGGAAGACCTGCGCCGGATCCTTGCGAGAGAAGGTCGCCATGACTGCTGCAGAAGTTGCGAGCCGGACCGAGTTCACCGACCTGATCGCCACGCTGCGTCAGGTGTACGCCAGTGGCCGCACCCGCGGCCTCGACTGGCGGATGCGACAGCTCGACGGGCTGGCCCGGCTGTGCGAGGAGCGGGAGAAGGAACTGGTCGGCGCGATCGTGGCCGATCTCGGGCGCGACGAGTTCGAGGCGTGGTTCGGTGATGTCGCGTCCAGCAAGGCGGAGGTCGACTTCGCCCGCAAGCACCTGAAGCGCTGGATGAAGCCGCACCGTCGACGGGTGCCGCTCTACCAGATGCCGGCCTCGGCACGGGTGCAGTACGAGCCACTCGGTGTCGTACTCGTCATCGGACCGTGGAACTACCCGATCTTCCTCTCCCTGAGCCCGATCGTGGCCGCGGTGGCGGCCGGCAACTGCGTCGTGCTCAAGCCCTCGGAGGTGGCCCCGGCCACCTCGGCGCTGCTCGCCGATCTGCTGCCGCGCTATCTGGACGCCGAGGCGGTGAAGGTCGTCGAGGGCGACGGTGTCGTCACGCAGGACCTGCTCGCGCTCGGCTTCGACCACGCCCTTTTCACCGGCGGCACCGAGATCGGCCGCAAGATCATGGCGGGCGCGGCGCCGACGCTGACCCCGGTGACGCTCGAGCTCGGTGGCAAGAGTCCGGTGATCGTCACCGGGGATGCCGACCTCGACGTCGTCGCCCGGCGGCTGGCCGCGGTGAAGATGATGAACTCCGGCCAGACCTGCATCGCGCCCGACTACGTGCTGGTCGAGGAGAGCGTCAAGGAGCCCTTGGTTGCTGCGCTGCGTACGGCGCTCGGGGAGCAGCAGGCCGAGCGGCCGGATGGGCTGCGGATCGTCAACGAACGACAGTTCGACCGGCTGGCGACCGCCCTGCAGGCGAGCAAGGGATCCGTCGTACTGGGTGGCGCCACGGATGCCGATGGCCTGCGGATCGAGCCGACGGTGGTCGTGGACCCCGACCCCGACGAGCCGCTGATGACCGACGAGATCTTCGGCCCGATTCTCCCCGTCATCGGCATCCCCGATACCGAGACGGCGGTCCACTTCGTCAACGCGCGCCCCAAGCCGCTGGCGATGTACGTCTTCACCAAGAAGCTCGGTCTCGCCGATCGGCTGATCGAGCGGATACCCGCCGGCGGCGCCGTGGTCAACCATGTGGCCGCGCACTGCTTGGTGCCGTCACTGCCCTTCGGGGGCGTCGGCGCCAGTGGCATGGGCGCCTATCACGGTGAGTGGGGCTTCCAAACGTTCAGTCACCGCAAGGCGGTGCTGGTCAAGCGGCAGTTCCCGGACCCGAAGATGGCCTATCCGCCGTACGGCGAGCGCGCCCGCAAGCTGATGCGCCGCCTCTTCTGAGGTTGGCCCTCGTTCGTGGGCCAGGACCGAGTCGAACCGCTGTCGAGGCCCTTGGACTGCCTGTACCGCTGTTTCATTGGATGGATCTCTTGTCTTGAACCTGTGACTCAAGTCGCACACCATGACGCCTCCAAGTGAACGGCGTATCGGCCCCGACCAAGGGCTGGACGCCGACGGTGAAGGAGCCACGGCGTGGTGGAGACGGTGGAGCTGGTCGAGCGGACGCTCATTCTGGAGCGTGACGACGGGGAGATGTCCACCTTTGTCGTCCGGCCAGCGTCCCAGCAGACCTCGGATCTCCCTGGCGTACTACTGCTTCCCGACGCCTGGGGAATGCGGGACGAGGTCCGCGACTTCGCTCGTAGGGTCGCGTGCGAGGGATACGTCGTGGGGATGCCGGACTTGTACTACGCGCTGTCGGGATGGGACAGCGACTCGGCGTCTCGCAAGGAGATGCTTGCTGCCAAGGACTCACTTGACCCCGCTCGGGTGGCTGCGGATGCGACTGTCGTGCTTGCTGAACTTCGCAAAGAAGAGGGAGTCAAGGGACGAGTCGGTTTGGTCGCCTTCTGCATGTCGGGCCGATTCGCCATCTGGACGCTGGCCGCGCAGCCGGCAGAGTTTGCGTGCGCGTCGATCTTCTACGGCACGGACATGCTGGAAGGTGGCCCGGATCGGCTGCGCGAGAAGCTGAACCTGGTCGATGCCGAGTTGCTGATGTTCTTCGGTGACTCGGACCCCTGGGTGGATTCTGCCGAGATCGACGGCATCGTCGAGGTGCTCGAGGAACGCTCCTGTGCCTCCGAGGTGCGCGTTGTTCCCGGGGCCTCGCACGCCTTTGCGCATCCCCGCGGTCTTCACTACCAGCCCGAAGCAGCCGAGGACGCTTGGGCTCGCACCTTTGTCCTGCTCGACTCCCACCTGGGGCGGTGAACGGCGATGCTGCGGATCGGTTGCACTCTCACTCCCAGCCCCGAGGCGCCTCGGCTGGCACGGATCGCCGAGGAACTCGGCTACGCGAGGATCTGGGTCAACGACACCCCGGCGCTCTATCCGGATGTATGGATGGTCCTGACGCAGATCGCCGAGAGCACCGAGAAGATCGGCATCGGTCCTGCGGTCCTGGTCCCGGGCCTCCGGCATCCCATGACGACAGCCGGAGCGATCGCCACCTTGGAGCGCATCGCGCCGGGCCGGGTGGCTGCAGTCGTCGGGTCCGGCTTCACGGGGCGCTTCGCGATCGGGAGGAAGCCGGCGACGTGGCGAGAGATCTCCGAGTTCGTCTTGGCCGTGAAGGCTCTCCTGCGGGGTGACGACGTCGAAACGCCTAGCGGTCAGATGATGCGGATGATGCACCCGGCCGGCTATGTCGCTGCGCGCCCGGTCCGGGTGCCTCTCTTGATCGCGGCGATCGGTGAGAAGGGCCTCGCGGTAGCCAGGGACATCGGGGACGGCGTGGTCAGCCTGCGGGTTCCTCAGCGCGGTTTCGAACTCTGTGTCGTGTCGATCAACGGCACCGTGCTCCGACCCGGCGAGAACCTGGCGTCTGAACGTGTCCTGCGCGTCTGCGCACCGGGTGTGGCGGTCTCCTACCACGTGGCCTACGCGCTCCGCGGGCTCGAAGCGGTCTCGCAGCTCCCTCGGGGAAGGGAATGGGCCGAGCAGTACGAGGCACTCCCTCCTGAGGTGAGGCAGCTGGCTCTGCACGAAGGCCATCACGCCGGTGGCAACGAGCGCGATGTCATGTTGGCGACACCCGAGTCCTTGGCGCGGTCTTCCTTCACCGGCACCCCCGAGGAGCTCCGTGAGCGCCTTCGCCAGCTCGAGTCCGGCGGCGCCACCGAGGTCACGTATCACCCCAACAGCGAAGACGCCGAAGCGGAGCTCGCGGCATTCGCCGAGATGGCCCAGCTGAGCGCCGGTTCAGCCCGGCTCTGAGCACCTCCCAGCACACAACAGACGCACCGAAGGAGAAACCCAAGCATGGACCTCGACCTCACCATCGCCATGAGTGAGTACGACCACGTTCGAGACCTCCTCAGCGGAAAGGTCCAGGTTTCGGGCGTCCAGCTCCGACATCTGCCTCTGGACGTCGAGGAGATCTTCTACCGCTTCCTGCGTTTTCAGGAATGGGATGTGTCGGAGTTTTCGATGGGCAAGTACCTGGCAGTCAGGTCCCAGGGCCACGAGGGCTTCAAGGCGATCCCGGTGTTTCCCTCACGCATGTTCCGGCAGTCGGGCTTCTTCGTTCGGCGAGACTCAAAGCTACGGGATGCGAGGGAGTTGCGTGGAAAACGAGTCGGCATCCCGACCTGGACCCAGACTGCACAGGTCTATGCGCGCGCCTTCCTGCAGTACGACTGTGACGTCCACTTCGCCGACGTCGAGTGGCACCAGTCAGGGGTGAACGAGCCCGGCCGGGAGGAGAACCTCTCCCTGGAGCTTCCCGGCGAGATTTCCCTTGTCCGCCATACCGACAAGTCGCTCAATCAACTGCTGCTCGATGGCGAGATCGACGCAATCATTACTGCTCACCCACCACAGGGCTTCGACCCGGTGGGAGATTCACCGGTTCGCTATCTGCTCGAGGACCCCGAGAGCGCCGAGTCCGACTACTTCGACCGAACCGGTGTCTTCCCGATCATGCACGTCATCGTGATCAGTCAGCGCATCTTGGAAGCGCACCCTTGGGTCGCGATGAACCTGTACACCGCGTTCGAAGAGGCCAAGGACCGCAGTATTGCCCGGATCACCGGCCGGACCGCATCCCGCTTCCCTGTTCCGTGGCTCGCCGAGCACATGGCACGAGTCACCGCTCAGTTCGGACAGGACCCCTTCAGCTACGGCATCGAGCCGAACCGCACCACACTCGAGAACTTCGCGAAGTGGGCGCACGAGCAGCACGTCACGGTGCGGCCGATGAAGGTGGAGGAGCTGTTCGTCGACGAGGTCCAAGCAAAGTTCAAGATCTGAGCTCCCAGCGGAACGCAGGGAATCCGCCGTGGAAAGGAAGAGCAGCGTGACTGTCAACGCGATGTCGGGAAGCGAAGCTCCAGCGACGTCTGTGGGGTCGGCCGGACTCTCATTTCGGAGCGTCTCCATCGAGTATCAAGCCCAGGCAAGGAAAATCCGCGCGGTTGCGGACGCGTCCCTGCATGTCGATCACGGCAGCTTCCTGAGCATTCTCGGTCCGTCCGGGTGTGGCAAGACCTCCCTGTTGAAGGCGGCCGCGGGTCTGCTGCCCGCGTCGACGCTCGGGGAGATCGTCCTTGGGGATGTCCGGCTCAACAGCGGCAATGCACGGCGCAACCAGGTCGGGATGGTGTTCCAGACCGCGGCGTTGCTCGACTGGCTCACCGTACGTGACAACGTCGCCTTTCCGCTGACCACGACCGGGGTCAGGAAGAGCACGGCTCGTGAACTGGCCAGCGAGCTCCTGCAACAAGCCGGACTCGGGTCGTTCGCCGACAACAAGCCGTATGAGCTGTCAGGCGGCATGCAGCAGCGAGCCGCGATCTGTCGCGCACTGATCGTCGAGCCGGAGCTGCTGCTGATGGACGAGCCCTTCGGTCATCTCGATGCCATCACTCGGGACCAGATGTCCATCATGACCCAGTCGCTGTGGCTGCGTAAGCCGATCACTGCCGTACTGGTGACCCACAGCGTGGCGGAGGCGGTCTTCCTGTCGGACCGGGTTGCCGTGATGTCGAAAGGTCCCGCATCACGTGTCGTGACCGAGGTCGACATCGATCTTCCCCGGCCACGAACCCTCGAGAGCAGAGGGAGTGCCGTATTCCAGGGCTACGTCCGGGAACTCGAACAGGCCCTTGGCCTCGACCAGATGGAGGAGTGACGATGTCGATGCAAGTGGATGCTCCTGCGCCGCCGGCAGGCAGTGAGGCGAGCCTGCAGAATCTCCGGTCGTCCCGGCTCCGCTCCGCGACCCGCACGTGGTGGCTCTCCCTGATCTCCTTCCCCTTCGCGATCGCCGCATGGCAGATGGCCGCCGCGATCAACGACAACAAGCTGGTGTTGCCCGGTCCCTGGGAAGTCGCGAAAGAACTCGTTTCGGAGCGATCGACTTTGATCGCCAATCTCAAGCCGACCGCCTACGAGACGGTTGTCGGCTTCCTGATCGCGCTTGCCGCGGGTGTGCTGGTCGGCGTCGTTCTTGGCAATTCGAGGTTTCTGCAATCGATCTTCATGCCCTTCATCGTGGTCTTCCAACTCGTGCCCAAGGTCGCGCTCGCACCCCTGTTCATCGTCTGGTTCGGCTTTGGGAACCAGCCGAAGATCTTGCTCACCGTCCTGATCTCGTTCTTCCCGATCGTGATCAATGCCTTTGCCGGCGTCCAGTCCATGACCAGTGAGCAACGTGAACTGGCTGCGCTTCTCCGCTTCAGCAGGTGGAAGACCTTCCGCCACATCCAGGCGCGTGTTGCCCTGCCTGCGCTGTTCAACGGCCTCAAGGTCGCGATCACCTTGGCCGTCATCGGTGCCGTCGTGGCCGAGTTCGTTGCCGCGGACAGGGGCCTGGGCTACCTACTGGTCGTTACCCAGACCAACCTGAATACCCCGCTCATGTTCGCCGCGGTGGTGCTGCTCACCGCCTTCGGCGCGGTTCTCTACGCACTGGTGGTCCTGGCGGAGCGTCTCGCCATCCCCTGGCACGTCTCTCGTCGAGCGGATCGATGACATCGCAGACCCCTTGGCTCCAATCGCTGGACCCGCCTTCCAACAACGGGGCATAGCTGCCTCCTGAAGAAAGAAGAAGATATGCGTTCGCGTCTCACACTCATTGCTGCACTCCTGGCAGCGATGTCACTCATTGCAGCGTGTGGCTCCAACTCGGGAGGAGACGACAAGAGCAGTTCCGGGGACGTTCTGCACGTCTCGGTGCTCGGCGTACAGGGCCAGTACTGCGTCATCCCGTATGGGGAGAAGCTGGGCCTCTATTCGGACCATGGAGTCAAGCTGGAGCACGAGACCCTCCAGCCCACGCAGACCGTCGGTGCGCTGCTCGCATCGGGCAAGCTCGACGTCGGTATCACCAACGCCTACACGGTCATGCAGCTGCGGTCCGAAGGAAGCCCAATCAAGGCATTCATGGGCCAGTATCAGAATCAGGCAAGTGTCGTGGTGGTTCCCGCATCCTCCGACATCACGTCGCTCGCTGACCTCAAGGGAAAGACGGTGGCATCCAGTGCCAGTACCTCCGGTCAGCTTTTCCCGGACCTGCTGAAGAAGAATGGCGTCGACCCCAAGAGCGTGAAGCAGGTGACCGTCCAGACCAGCGCGCTCGCGCAGTCGTTGGCAAGCGGGCGGGCCGACGCGATCACCGGAGCCAAGTACGCAGAGGCGATCAGCGCCGCGGACGCGCTCGGCAAGCCGGTCCGCACTCTGCTCTACAGCGATCTCGGGATGCCTGGGATCACGGTTGTCTACGCGACGAGCGACAAGCTCATGAAGGCCGACCCCAAGAAGCTCGAGGGATTCGTCGCCGCCACTCAGGCAGCGATCGAAGCGGCCAAGAAGGACCCGCAGGCGTGCATCGACGCACAGAAGTCCGTCCAAGGGACTGCCGGTCTGCCCGACGATGCCACCCTGCTCAAGCAACTTGAGGCCGCGCTCCCGCTTCTCAGCACCCCCAACACGAAGGGGCATCCCATCGGTTGGATGTCGCCAGTGGACTGGAACCAGTCGGGGGCATTGGCGAAGGCCTCCCTCGGTCTCGACGCAGGGTTCGACGTGTCGAGCGCCTACACCGACCAGTTCACCGAGAAGTAGCCGACCTCGTCACCGTGGACCCGTGCCCACGACCGCCCCGGCGGTCGTGGGCACGGGTCCACGCATGTCGCTGGGCGGCGGTGGTGAGGCCGTTCCCTGGCACTCTTGGCCGGAGGCGCCGTCCATAGTGAGACCGAGCTGGGTCAGGTGGTGAGGTAGCCGACGACCAACTCGTTGAAGACTTCGGACTGTTCCCACTGCGGCCAGTGACCGGCACCGTCGATGTGTTCGAAACGGCCGCCATGGATCTTGGTGGCCATCTCCATTCCGGCCGCTGCTGGGCCGGATGGGTCGTTCGAGGTCCAGACCACCAGAGCGCCGTTGGGGACTGCTGCCAACTCCTCGTCCGTGACGAGGTTGCGCCGACGGACCTCCGGCCTCTGCAGGCAGAGGATGTGCCGCATCGAGTCTGCGAAGTGAGGACGCGCATAGATGGCCTGTCTGGTTGCGACCAGTTCGTCGGAGACGGTTGTTGGATCGGCCATCAACCACTCCAAGCGGGCGCGAATGTTCTCCGTCGACGGATCGTCGGCTGCGGCCTGGGAGAGTGAACGGATCCGCTCCATCACCTCCGGACGGGCCATCGTTCCACCGGGCGTGTTGAGCACCAGCTTGTCGACCTGCGAGGGATGCGCGGCGGCGAACTTCACGGCGATCCAGCCACCCAGGGACTCACCACACAGGTGCGCGTGTTCGACCCCCAGAGTGTCGAGGAGTGCCTTCAGGTGTGTGACGTAGTCGGCGAGTTCGAGATCGTGCTCAGCGGGGTCGGTGTATCCGTGTCCCGGGTAGTCATAGGCGATGACCCGGAAGCGTCGAGCGAGATGCGCGATGTTGTGGGCATATGCCTCCAGATGGCCACCGGTGCCGGCGAGGAGGACCAGAGGCTGGCCCGTTCCCGCTTCGAAGACACGGGTCCGCCAGCCGGCGACGGTGGGAAAGTGAAGTCGGTGGGGGACGGAGCCCAGCTCTACCCAGATGGGCCGCTTGCTCGCCGCTCCACTCGGCATCAAAGACATGGCTTCCTCTCGGTAGATGTGCGCAGTGGCTAGAGGGTGGGGATGCCTTGCCCTGCTCCCGCCCACGCGGAAATGGCGATCCCCATTCCGGTGATCCATTCCGGGACGGCTTGGTATGCGAGTGGGATCAGCGAATCTGCGCCGCCAGCGGATCGGGCCGCGAGCCACGTGCGAACTTCGTTCGCACCAACGCCGCCTGCATCGAGCAGCGTCTGGTCGATGGCGAGGCAGCCGTCGTCGGACTCGAGCATCCTGAGCAGTCGCACATCCCAGTCGGGGTCGATCCTGTCGCGGGCGGCCTCGCGCTTCGCGTCGGCGATCGCCCGGCGCTCGTCGTCCGAAAGACCGAGTGTGTCCACCTCCAGCGTGGGCGGCGAGTGCGACAGACCCCCCGACCCGATGACCAGAACCCTCTGCGTCCCAAGCTCGGACTCGAGGAAACTGCGCACCGCCCGTCCCAGGGCGATCGAGCGCTGGGGGGCGCCCAACGGTGGTGTCGCGCAGTTGATGAAGATCGGCAGGAGAGGTCGGGCGTCCAGTGAGCCGAAGAGGTCGTGAATGGTCTCCCCGAAGCCATGATCGAGCCTGACACCACGCGACGCGGCCACGTCGAAGTCTGCGGCCAGTAGGTGTTGAGCAAGTCGTTCGGCGAGTTCACGAGGAATGTCGTAGGCGCCGGTCGGCGATCCGTGATCCCCGTAGCCCTCTGCGGCGAGTATGACCGAGAAGGCCGGTATGACGGGCTCGTAGGCCCGTCGATGGTCCGATCCGAACATCACGACGAGCTCCGGATCGAATGCATCGACGATCTGGCGGGCCTGAGCCAGGCCGGCACGAAAGTCGCGACCTTCGAGGGCAGCTTCATCCGCGGCCATGCCAGGAGCATGTGACGCGCACACCACCAGCCTGGATTCCGTCGCCATCCGAGTGCTCCTTCGCCGGTCGATGTCATGGTCTCTGCGGCTATCGACCACCGAAGCAGCAGGGGCCGCCCGCCGCCACTTCGACATCTCGACCAATGGAACCGAGCCCGCCCGATCACCGCAATGACGGCGGACGTCTCATTCAGCGGGCCCGGAGGCTTGAGCGCAGGCGAGAGCGCAGCGAACCTTGCGCCATCTGTTCGGGGCTGTTGCCGCCGGTTCGAGTGCGGTGCGGGCTACAAGATGAGGAGCTAGCGAGATGACGACCATCCGGGTCCCGGTTCTCGTGGTAGGCGCGGGTGCCGCTGGTTTGACGACTTCCCTGTCGCTGTCCCGCCAGGCTGTCGACCACGTCCTGGTCGAACGACATGACGGAACCTCGAATCAGCCGAAGGCCCACATCCTCAACCAACGGACGATGGAGGTCTTCCGGGAAGTAGGCCTGGCCGAGGACGTCTACCGTCAGGGCGCACAACTGGACCAGATGTCGAGAACCGTCTGGTACACGTCGATCGCCGGCCCCACTGATCTGCACGGCCGAGAAGTCGGTCGGATCGACTCGTGGGGAGGCGGCAGGATGGGGCCGTCGTACGAGGCGGCAAGCCCGTGCCGGCTGACGAACCTTCCCCAGCACTATCTCGAACCTCTCATGCGCGAGCACGCGGAACGTTCCGAGCACGCCGATGTCCGGTTCGGCCACGAGTTCGTCAGTCTGAACCAAGACTTGACGGGTGTCCAAGCAGTGGTCCGAGAAGCCCGCACCGGTGTGGAGTACACGATCGAGGCGGACTATCTGGTTGCCGCCGACGGCGGCCGTACCATCGGCCCGCAGCTCGGCATCGAGATGGTCGGCGAGCAGTCCTTGGTCAACATGGTCACAACTCACTTCTCGGCGGACTTCAATGCGGTACTGCCAGATCCCGGGGCGGCCATCTATCGGTTTGTCAATCCGGACGGGCCCGGGCTGGTGCATCGTGGCACGCTTGTCCAGATGGGTGGTGGCGGTTGGGGCAGGGATTGCAAGGAGTGGGTGTTCAGCTTCTCAGTTCGACCTGGCGAGGACACGAGCTTCGATGCGGAGGACGTGCTGCAGCAGTTGCGCACGATGCTGGGCCTACCTGGACTGCCGATCAGGATTCACCTGATCAGCCCGTGGAAGGTGGAGGGCGTGGTGGCCGAGAGCTACCGCGTCGGCCGCGTCCTGCTCGTCGGCGATGCCGCCCACAGGCATCCACCGGCTGGTGGCCTGGGTCTGAATGCAGGTGTTCAGGATGCACACAATCTGGCCTGGAAGCTTGCGGCGGTGCACCACGGGTGGGCCGGCGCTGACCTGTTGGCAACCTATGAAGACGAGCGCCGCCCGATCGGCGTTACGAACACCGCGCATGCGTTGCGGTCCTTCTTCCAGAACCATGAGGTCGACAAGGCGCTCGGTTTCGGTGCCGAGTCATCTCCGGAACAGGGCTGGGAGCAGTTGGCGACCTACTTCTCCAACACGGTCGAAGGCAGTGTCCTGCATGCACGGGTTCAGGAGGCGGTGCGCTCCAAGCGCTACGCATACCAGGCGCTGGCACTCGAGATCGGTTTCGGATACGACGAGGGAGCGCTCATCCCCGATCCGCGCGGGTGGGTTCCCCCTACCGCGGTCGATCCCGTGTGCGACTACATCCCGAGTACCCGTCCCGGCCGCCGGGTGCCCCACATCTGGCTCGCTCGCGCCGGACAGCAGGTGTCGACGGTCGACCTGCCCGGCGGCACCAGTTTCGTGCTGCTGGTCAACGAGGACGCAGTTTGGCGTCGTGCGGTCAATCGGATGCGCAGCGTGTACCCCGATATTCCAGTCGAACTGATAGTGATCGGCGGATCGGAGTGCGACGACGAGGGAGCATGGGAACAGTTCCGTGAGGTCGATGACGATGGCGCGGTCTTGGTGCGCCCCGACGGCCATGTGGCGTGGCGAAGGACGGGAGCGCCGGCAGACGATGACGACCTGGTCCAGGTCATCGCGGACATCCTGCGGCTTCCGGCGCCGGCACGGGTTGCCACGGCATGACCACTGCGAGCATGTGGGCTGAATTCCTCGGAGCCGAGGTCGGCTTCCTTGAGGGACGCTATCGCTCCCGCGTCCTCCGAGCCGGGGCGGGAGAGCCACTCATCCTGTTGCATGGACAAGGAGGGCATCTTGAGAACTTTCGGCACAATGTGCGATCCCTGAGCCGGCGTTTCCGGGTAATCGCTCCTGACTTCCTGTGGCACGGACTGTCGGCCAAGCCGGCAGCGATGTCTGAGGACCTGATCGGTGACTTGGTCGAGCAGGTGATCGACCTGATGGAGATCCTCGAGTTGCCGAATGCCCACATCGAGGGCCAGTCCATGGGCGGCTGGGTTGCCACGAGACTCGCGCTTGCCGCGCCCGAGCGGGTGCTGAGTCTGGTGCTGACGACCCCGATGGGGCTTCATGCGCGTGGAGATGAGCCGGACGCCGCGAGAATGCGCAGAGTTCTCGACACCCAGCTGAGCGCCTTGGCGGAGCTCGATCACGCGAGTATCCGACGCCGCATGTCCACCCTCTTCGCGGACGAGAGCTGCCTGGACGACGAGATAGTCGACTTGCGATGCCGAATCTATGCCGACCCGGAGACCAACGCTGCGCTGCGAGCCGTCGCGGAGCGCTACTTCGATGTCCGGGCGATGGAGGCCTGTCGCGTTGGCGTGGAGGATCTCCAGAGGATCGAGGTGCCTACGCTCGTCTACTGGGGCACTCGCAATCCGACGCCGCCCAACCAGGGACGGCGACTGGCCGAATGCATTCCCGGAAGTCAGTGGCACTGCGCCGAGGCCGGCCACTGGGCACAATACGAGAAGCCTGAGGAGCACAACCGGGTCGTTCACCAGTTCATCACCCGATCGGCGTCTGTCGTATCGGAGAACGGCCACTTCGGCCCGAAGGTGAGTGACCGGTAGAGATGCGGCACGCAAACATCGAGGGCCTGCCGTCATCCGTCCTCGGCCGCGTCATGACCTTGCTCACCTCGTTCACCGTTCCCGACAGTGAATTGACCCTCACGGAACTCGCGCAACGCAGCCGGATTCCGAAGCCGACCGCTCACCGGCTCGTGGCCGAGATGGTCGAGTGGCAAGTGTTGGAGCGCACGGCCGACGGTGGAATCAGGCTGGGCATCCTGCTCTTCGAACTGGGTCAGCTCGCGCCGCGTCAACGGAGCCTTCGAGAGACAGCACAGCCTTTCCTCTCCGATCTGCATAGGGCCACGGGCCTCACCGCCCATCTGGGGCTTCTGGACGGAGAGTCGGTGGTCTACTTGGACAAGATCTCAGCATCCAGTGGCCCGGCACTGCCGTCGCGCATCGGGGGTCGAATGCCCTTGTACTGCACGGCGATTGGTAAGGCGCTCCTCGCATTCGCCGGCGAGGAGCTCATCGGCCGCGTCGTCCGTGGCGAGCTGAGGCGTCGTACCCCGCACACCATCGCTATGCCGCGCCTGTTGCTCCGACAGCTCGATCAGGTGCGCGAGACCGGTGTGGCCTTCGAGAAGGAGGAGTCGACCCTCGGCGTGGTGTGTGTGGCGTCGCCCGCATTCGGCCGAGACGGAAGGCCGGCCGGTGCCTTGTCGATCAGCGGCTGGTCAAGCCGGGTCGACATTGCCAAGGCGGCTCCCGCCGTGCGAACAGCGGCTCTCGCCTTGAGTCGTGAGCTCGGTGCCACTGACCGTTCGACTTGCCGCGACCCTTCGTGAAGGCGGCCGGTGCGTTCGCAGGGCGATTGGTGATGGACTGGTGATCAGTGGCGGCGGGTGAGGCGGCGCAGGATGCCGCGCGACCGCTCCGCGCGGTGGGTGGTGGTGCCGTGGGCGGCATAGACGGCGGCCAGGTCGGCGGCGACCCGGCGGGCGTCCTGGTCGAAGGATGCATCGCTGCTCAGGTAGCTGGTCATGTCTCCATGATTGGCTCCGGAATCGTGAAGCACAAGCGAATCTTTCTTCAGTATTGTTCAGATGTGCTTATCATTAGGCGTGGTCGACGTCTCCCGCCTTCGCGTATTCAGATCAGTCGTGGCCAGCGGATCCGTGCAGGCCGCCGCCACCAACCTCGGCTACACGCCCTCCGCGGTCTCGCAGCAGATCTCCCAGCTCCAGCGAGAGACCGGGCTGACCCTCTTCGAGAAGGTCGGCCGCGGCATCGTGCCCACCGCCGCCGCGAAGGTGCTTGCCGCGGAGAGTGATGAGGTCGTCGGCGCGCTGGCACGTCTCGACCACCTCGTCGGTGACCTCAGAGCCGGTCGCACCGCGAGCCTGTCCATCGGCTGCTTCGCCTCTGCGGGCGAGGAATGGGTGCCGGTGCTGGCACGGCGGCTGCGTGAGGAGTACGCCGACGTACACCTGACCATCGATCTGACCGAGATGGAGGACGCCTCGACCCGGCGGCAGCTCGCCACCGACATCGAGGTGCGCACCGAGATCGTCGACGACGTGCCCGTGGTCCGGTCGGGCTACACCCGGACCGAGCTGATCACCGAGCCGTACTACGTCGTCGTACCCGAAGGACATCCGGTGGCCGACCTCGACGAGGTGCCGATGTCGGAACTGGCCGGTGAACAGTGGATCGGCGAGAGCGTGCCCGGCCAGGTCTGCTCGCTGATCCTCCGGCGAGCGATCCGCAGCGCCGGCGTCACACCCAGGTTCGCCGCGCGCTGCCAGGACCACCACACGGCGATGGCGCTGGCCGCGGTCGGGCTCGGCGTGACCCTGGTTCCACGGCTGACGCTCGGTGCGCTCCCGGCGGGCGCGGTTGCGCGCCCGGTCGTGGACCCGGTGCCGGAGCGTCGCATCGCGATCCTGGTCCGTGACGCCGCCACGACCAATGTCGTGGCGCTACGCGCCGTCGAGATCCTCCGCGAGATCGCCGGTTTCGGTACGGACGACGGTGCCATCCCGCCGGCCCGGGTCAGGGGACGGCGACCGGCGTGATGTCTTGCCTTCCGGTCCCGGGAGTGAGTTGATGTTCCGATGACGCGGGTTCTCGGGCAGGCGAAGGTGTGGACCTGGCTCTTCTTCCTCGGGGCAGTGGCGCTGATCACGGCTGGGGTGATCCGTGGCGATCATCGCGGCAATGCCATCGACGCAGTGCACAGCGGGATCCGGATTCTCTGCCTGGCCTTCGCTCTGGGCGTCATCGGAGTCTGCATCCGTAATGCCGTACGTCGTCTTGACGTGGCCAATGCGGTCGCGGCCCTGCTCGCGGTCCTGGGAGTTGTGGCGCTGGTCGTCGAGGTGGTGTCGGCGAGCTCTGCGGGGCCGGGTGATGCCGACATCGGCGGAGGTGGGATCGTGCTCCTCGGCTTCGTCGCCGTGCTGGTGGCCGGGGCGATGACCCGAGATTGACCAGATCGAACATGTGTTCGATCATCATGGGGTGACCTCCCTCCCCGACGACGTACCCTCGCTGGCGCAGCTGCGTGCTCGCGTCCAGGGCATGCAGGCCGGGAGCCTGCAGGTGCCGCTGGCGATGCCCGCGGAGTTGTCCGGCCTGGTCCAGTTGCGCACCGGTGGCAGTTATCGGGTCGACGACCCGGGACTGGCGCTGGCCCTGCTGGCCGCTCCTTCGATGAGCGGTGCCTGGACCGGCCTGGTCGGGGTCGACGACCTGGGAGTCGAGGCCGCCGAGGAGAGCGGACTCAACCTGGACCGGACCGTCGTCGTTCCCGACCCGGGCGATTCCTGGCTCGAGGTCGTCGCCGCGCTGGTCGACGTACTCCCCGTCGTCCTGCTGCGGGCGCCCGGCCGGGTCAGCCCGGCCACCGCATCCCGGCTCTCCGCGCGACTGCGCAAGCGCGCGGCGGTGCTGCTGGTCCAAGGGGAGTGGCCCGGTTGCGAGGCGCGGCTGAGCGTGGCGGAGCGGCAGTGGTACGGCGCCGGCGCCGGTCGCGGGCGGCTGCTCTCCCGCCGGGTCGTGGTGACCTGTCGGCGCGGCAGCGCGCCGCCGGTGTCGCGGGAGCTGTGGCTGCCGGTCGAGGGCACGGGGCTGCGGGCGGTGGATCCGGCAGACACGAAACGTGGGGTCATGACTGTCGTGGAGGAGGTCGGATGAATGGCCGGGTGATGGTGATGTGGTGCCCCGACTGGCCGGTGGTCGCGGCCGCGACCGAGGAACAGTGGGACCGGCGCAGTCCCGCGGCGGTGTTGGCGCACGGCAAGGTGTACGCCTGCAACGGAACTGCTCGGCAGGAGGGGGTACGCCGGGACATGCGCCGTCGCGACGCCCAGGCCAGGTGTCCCGAGCTGCTCCTCGCCGAGGCCAGTCCCGACCGCGATGTCCGCGCCTTCGAGCCGGTGATCGCCAGCGTCGAGGAACTGCGCCCGGGGGTGGCGCCGGTGCGTCCGGGTCTGCTCGCCCTGCGTGCGCCGGGACGCTTCCACGGCGGGGAGGAGTACGCCGCCGCGCTCTTCACCGAGCACCTCGTCGAACGCGGTGTCTGGGATGTGCGCTCGGGCTTCGCCGATGACCTCTTCACCGCCCAGCAGGCGGCCCGTCGCGCGGCTGTTCAGGAGAGCGTGATCGTCCCCGCGGGCGGCTCGGCCGCCTACCTGGGCGAGCTCCCGGTCGATGTGCTCGATGTCTTCGAGGGCGGCCGGGAGCTCGTCGGCCTGCTGCGCCGTCTCGGCCTGCAGGTGCTCGGCGAGCTGGCCGGCCTCCCTGCCGGTGACGTGGCCACTCGCTTCGGGGCTCTCGGTGCCCGGGTGCACCGGATGGTGCGGGCCGAGGCCGCAGGAGCTGCTCTGCCCACGCGGACACCACCGCCGGAGCTCTCTCGGTCGGTCGACTTCGAGCCGCCACTGGACTCCATCGAGGCGGTCTGCTTCAGCGTCCGGCGTACCGCCGATGCGCTGGTCGCCGCGGTCGCTGCGGGGCAGGAGGTCTGCACCGAGGTGCGCATCGAGATCGAGACCGACCGGGGCACGGTCTCGACGAGGCTCTGGGCGCATGCCGGCTGGTTCCGTGCCATCGACCTGATCGACCGGGTGCACTGGCAGCTGCAGGGGGCGTCCCAGGCGGGGCTGCTCGACGGCCCGGTACGCCGGGTCTGCTTCCATCCCGAGGTGCTCGAACCCGGCTCCGCGCACTCGGACGGACTGTGGGGCTCGGGCACCGACGAGCGCGTCTCACGGGGCATCGCCAAGATCCAGGCGATGCTCGGCTACGACGCCGCGGTCCGGCCGGTGCTGCAGGGCGGTCGAGCGCCCGGCGATCGGCAGGCGCTGGTGCCGTGGGGTGAGCAGCCGGTGGGCTTGCGCTCCCGCGACCTACCCTGGCCGGGCAGCATCCCGCCCCCCGCGCCCACGCGGATCTTCCCCGAGCCGCGCCCGGCCGAGATGCTCGACGAGGGTGGCCGGCCCCTGCTGGTCACCGGCCGGGGGGTGCTCACCGGCGTACCGTCCCGTTGCCGGATCGGCGCCGAGTCCCTCGTGGTGGCCGCCTGGGCCGGTCCCTGGCCGGTCGAAGAACTGTGGTGGTCGCAGACCCCGCGCATGATCGCCCGCTGTCAGGTGGTTTCCACCGACGGCCGGGCCTGGCTGGTGCGCTACGACGACGCCGACGCGTCCTGGTGTGGAGAAGCCGCCTATGACTGAGCGGGGCGACTGCGTCGCGTCCCGGGGTCTTGGGGGAGTGGTGAGCTGATGGGCTGGGACAACCCGCCAACCCCGTGGCGCCAGGTCGAGCGCACGCTGTCGGGCAAGCCGCCGCTGCCGTACGATCCAGGACCGGTCAGCCGGCAGCGACGACGACCACGCTTCGGCGCCGAGCTGATCCAACCGGTCGGCCCGGTGACGCCGTACGCCGAGCTGCACTGCCACTCGCACTTCAGCTTCCTCGACGGGGCCAGTGGGCCGGACCGTCTCGTCGAGGAGGCCGCCCGACTCGGACTGCACGGCCTCGCGCTCACCGACCACGACACCTTCGCCGGTGCGCCGCTCTTCGCCGAGTCCGCGAAACTCCTTGCCGGCAAGGGGATCGAGCTCCAGACGGTCTACGGCGCCGAGCTCTCGCTCGGGCTCACCCGGCCGCAGAACGGCGTGCCCGATCCCGAGGGCACTCACCTCCAGGTGCTGGCGATCGGCGTCGAGGGCTATCGCCGCCTGGCCGCGGCGATGACCGAGGCCAATCTGCGCGGCGACGAGAAGGGGCGTCCCGATCACGACATCGAGGAGCTCGCCTCCTTCGGTCGCGGACACTGGCTGGTGCTCACCGGTTGTCGCAAAGGTGCGGTCCGACAAGCCTTGCGAGACAAGGGAGATCCGGCAGCGGAGCTCGACCGGCTGACTGCACTCTTCGGTCACGACCACGTCGTCGTCGAGCTGATCGACCACGGCCTGCCGACCGATCACGCAGCCAATGACGCCCTGGCCCTGCTGGCCGCCGATCACGGCCTCCCGATGGTGGCGACCAACAATGTTCACCACGCCACGCCCTACGAGCATCGGCTGGCCGGCGCGATGGCCGCCGTACGCGCACGACGCTCGCTCGCCGAGATGGACGGCTGGCTGCCGGCGTGGGGAGCGGCCGGGCTGCGGTCCGGTGCGGAGATGGCGGAGCTCTTCGCGGGCTATCCCGGTGCGGTACGCCGTACCGTCGAGCTGGCCGACCAGCTCGCCTTCGACCTGCAGAAGGCCAAGCCGCGACTGCCCAAGGAGGGCATCCCCGAGGGTCACACCGCCTCGACATGGTTGCGCAAACTGGTCGAGGACGGCTTCGAGGAGTACTACGCCGACACGGCACACGCGGAGAAGGCGAGGGAGCGGATCGAGGAGGAGATGAAGACCATCCTGGAGAAGGACTTCGCCGGCTATTTCGTGATCGTGCACGACATCTGCGCACATGCCCGTGAGCAGGGAATCCTCTGTCAGGGCAGGGGATCCGCGGCCTCCTCCGCCGTCTGCTATGCCCTCGGCATCACTGCTATCGACTCCGTTCTCTACAACCTTCCCTTCGAGCGCTTCATCTCCACCAATCGCGACGACGAGCCCGACATCGACGTGGATTTCGACGCAGGCAGGCGAGAGGAGGTGATCCAGTGGGTCTACGACAAGTACGGCCGGCGCAATGCCGCGCAGGTCGCCAATGTGATCACCTACCGGCCGCGGATGGCGATCCGTGATGCGGCCAAGGCGCTCGGGCACTCGCCGGGGCAACAGGACTCCTGGTCAAAGCAGGTCGACGGATGGGCTCCCGAGCTGGTCGGTGTCACCGAGCACGCCGACGTACCGGAGCCGGTGCTCGCGCTCGCCGAGGAGTTCCTGCAGGCGCCACGCCATCTCGGCATCCACTCCGGCGGCATGGTGCTGACCGAGGAGCCGATCGGCGAGGTCTGTCCGATCGAACGTGCCCGCATGGACAAGCGCACCGTGCTGCAGTGGGACAAGGACGCCTCGGCCTACATGGGGCTGGTGAAGTTCGACCTGCTCGGACTGGGCATGCTCGGCGCGCTCGACCACATGATGAAGCTGGCGCGGGAGAAGCTCGGCGAGACCTGGGATCTGCAGAACCTGCCCAAGGAGGAGCCGGCCGTCTACGACATGCTCTGCCGCGCCGACTCGATCGGCGTCTTCCAGGTGGAGAGCCGCGCCCAGATCGGCACGCTGCCGCGACTGCGGCCGCGTTGCTTCTACGACCTGGCCATCGAGATCGCGCTGATCCGCCCGGGACCGATCCAGGGCGGCGCCGTCCATCCCTACATCCGGCGGGCGACCGGCAGGGAGAAGATCGAGTACGTCCACGAGGACCTGGAGCCCGTGCTCAAGAGGACCCTCGGCGTGCCTCTCTTCCAGGAGCAGCTGATGCAGATGGCGATGGCCGTCGGTGACTGCTCCAAGGACGATGCCGATCTGCTGCGCCGGGCAATGGGGTCCAAGCGCGGCGTCGAACGGATCGGGCAGATCAGGGACAAACTCTTCGCGGGCATGAAGAGCCGGGGGCTCACCGGAAAGGTGGCGGAGGGGCTCTATGCGCAGATCGAGTCCTTCGCCAGCTTCGGCTTCGCGGAGTCACACGCCCTCTCCTTCGCACTGCTGGTCTATGCGAGCTCGTGGTTCAAGCTGCACTACCCGGCCGCCTTCCTGGTGGGATTGCTGCGGGCACAGCCGATGGGCTTCTACTCACCGCAGTCCCTGGTCGCCGATGCCCGTCGGCACGGCGTCAAGATACGCCGACCCGATGTGCTCATCTCGGGCGCAACCGCCGACCTGGAGCCGCTCGATGTGGTTGCGAGCGCCTCGGAACCAACCGGCATGGACATCTGCGTCGACAAGGGGCGCGCGCACCCGAAGACGTCGTACGTCGCGAACACTCCGGACCCGACGCCGGAGCACCGTCGCGACGGCAACTTCGCCTGCCGGCTCGGGCTCGACTCGGTCAGGGGAATCGGCACTGATGCCGCGCGGCGGATCGTGGCCGCTCGCTCGGAGAGGGTCTTCACGGATCTCACCGACCTGTCCCGCCGGGCCGGACTGACCGACAAGCAGATGGAGGCGTTGGCCACCGGCGGCGCCTTCGCCGGCTTCGACCTGGATCGACGCGGTGCCCTGTGGCAGGCCGGCTTCACCGAGTCCTCCGACCAACTGCCGGGGTCGACGCCCCTGGTGTCGGCCCCGATGCTGCCGGTGATGACGGAGGTCGAGGAGACCCTCGCCGACCTGTGGGCCACCGGCATCACCACCGACCTGCACCCGCTGGCCCACATCCGCCAGGTGCTGGAGAGCTGCGGCATCCGGTCGGTTGCCGGCCTCTCCTCGATCGAGGCCGGTCGCCGAGTCCATGTCGCCGGCCTGGTCACCCACCGGCAACGCCCCAGCACCGCCGGCGGGGTCACCTTTCTCAATCTCGAGGACGAGACCGGCATGCTCAACGTGGTCTGCTCGGCAAAGGTCTGGAAGGGCCACGCCCGCTTGGCACGCAATGTCTCCGGGCTGGTCGTCCACGGGGTTCTGGAACGTCAGGACGGCGCCACCAATCTGGTCGCCCGACAACTCTTCCCGCTCAGCGGCGTCCACCCCGATGCCGCGCACCTGTTCCGGGTCCGCCATCCCTCCCGCGACTTCCACTGACTCGGTCGTTGCATCAGGGCCGGTGAACCCCGGCGCTTCTGCTGGCACACTGGCCCCGGTGGCGGTGCGCCACGAGTGCTGCAGGGAGGAGTGGGCCGATGGAGATCCTGACGCCGCGAGAGGTGCCGCTGGGTGGCCTGCGGGCGATGACCGTACGACGCACGCTGCCGCAGCGTCAGCGGACTCTGATCGGGGCGTGGTGCTTCTGTGACCACTATGGTCCCGACGACCTGGCCGAGAGCGAGCCGATGGTGGTCCCGCCCCACCCGCACACCGGCCTGGCCACGGTGAGCTGGCTCTTCACCGGCGAGATCGAGCACCGCGACTCGGCCGGAAACCACGTGCTGGTCCTCCCCGGCGAGCTGAACCTGATGACCGCGGGCCGGGGGATCAGCCACTCGGAGTACTCCACCCAGAACGCCCGCATCCTCCACGGGGCGCAGCTGTGGCTGGCGCTACCGGACCAGCACCGCGACATCGAGCCGCGCTTCGACCACTACGCGCCCCGGCCCATCGACGGTGCCGGCTGGCACGCGCGGGTCTTCCTCGGCACGCTCCTCGGCGAGACCTCACCCGTCGTCACGCATTCGCCGCTTCTCGGTGCTGAGCTCGTCATGGAGCCCGATGTCACCGTCGAGCTCGACGTCGACCCGTCGTACGAGCACGGCATCCTCGTCGACACCGGTGAGGTGACCGTCGGCGACGACGGCGTCATCGGTCGCGGCGAGATCGGCTATCTCGAGCCCGGGCGGGACAAGCTGCGGCTGTCCACCCACGGCGCCAGCCGGGTGCTGCTGTTGGGCGGTGAGCCCTTCGGTGAGCAGATCGTCATGTGGTGGAACTTCATCGGCCGCGACCACGACGAGGTGGTGCGCTATCGCGAGCAGTGGGAGTCGCTGTTGGAGAGCGGTGCCGACGAGCGCTTCTCGCTGCCTGCCGAGGATCCGCTGGCGGCCCTGCACGCGCCGGCCCTCCCCAACGCCCGGATGCGACCCCGGGGATGACCGATGCGATCGTCGGCGAGGACGGCATCGCGCGCTGTCCCTGGGGCAACGGCTCCCCGGTGATGCGCGCCTATCACGACGAGGAGTGGGGTCGCACGGTCGTGGGCGAGGCGGCCCTCTTCGAGCGACTGACGTTGGAGGCCTTCCAGTCCGGCCTGTCCTGGTCGACCATCCTCAACAAACGCGAGGCCTTTCGCGAGGTCTTCCATAGCTTCGAGATCGAGAAGATCGCGTCGTACGACGAGGCCGACGTGGAGAGACTGATGGGCGATGCCCGCATCGTCCGCAACCGGGCCAAGATCCTGGCCACCATCCAGAACGCCGGCGCCGCCGTGCGCCTGCGTGAGGACGGGGGCCTGGAGGAGTTGATCGCCGGGTTCGCCCCATCGGCGCAGCCGCAGCCGACGACGATCAGCGAGGTGCCGACCGTCAGCGACGAGTCGAAGGCGCTCTCCCACGAGCTCAAGCGCCGCGGCTTCACCTTCGTCGGCCCGACGACGATGCACGCCCTGATGGAGGCGACCGGCATGGTCAACACCCACTTGGTCGGCTGCGCCTTTCGGACGAGCGAGTCGAGTGCTCCAGCGCGTCACATCTGACGCGCTGGAGCACTCGACCTCACTTCGTGGAGGAGAGCAGCTTCGTCAGGTCGACGACGTCCTTGCCCGTCGGGGCGGCGGGGATGGTGACCTTGTCGTAGCTGAAGGTCGCGGTGCCCGAGCCGCTGGTGCTGGATCCCTTGACCTGCAGGGGCCGGGCGTCCTCGTCGGCGAGGTAGATCGCGCCCTCCTTGAGCTTCAGCGGGATCGCCTTCGTGCCGGAGATCGTGGTCACCTTGCCCTTGGTGATGGTGCCCTCCGGGGTGAGCACCTGCTCGGTGAGGAAGGAGCGTTTGGCCAGGGCGATCAACTGCGCGAAGTTGGCATTGCCCGGGTTGGCGATGATCCAGCGATCGCCGATCAGGCCGGTGACGGTGGCCGCCTGGTCCTTGGACAGCTGCTGGGTCCAGAACTCCTTGCTGGGTTTGAAGTACGTCTTGCCGCCGACCGATTCGAGCGTGATGGTGGCGCCGCTGAGCTTGATCGTGCCGTAGGAGTCGTCACCGGCGTACTTGAGGTCGAGTGAGGTCTCGGCGCCGCCCTGGTCGATACGACCGCTCAGGCCGACGTCCTTCTGCGCGGTGACATAAGCGCGCGCCTTCTTGAGCAGCGCCGACGTGCTCAGCTTCGACTGCGACGGCGTCGAGCCGCAGCCGGCGAGCATGACCCCGAGCAGGGCGGCGAGAAGAACGGCGAGGAAACGCTTCATGACACTCCAGACGTCGGGGAGAGCCATTGTCGCGGATGGGAGCGGGTCTGACGAACCGTGAGACGGCTTCAGGCCCGCGGCGGCAGCTTTCAGCCCAGCGTGAGTGAACCGGAGACCGCATAGACGTCGGTGGTCTCCGTGTTGTAGTGGCCGGTCTGGTCGTTGTAGTAGAGGCCGTGGGACTCCTGGGTGTCGCTGTCGGTGAAGCTCAGGCCGGTGCCCTGGTACGACGCCCTCAGCCCGCCCGTGTCCGGGCTCCGGGGGATCCAGGCGTGGTAGGAGTCCGTGGCGAACACGTCGAGATAGGCGTCGTCGGGGCCCTGGTGCACGATCGGGTTCGGCTGCTGCACGGTGTCCGGGTCGCAGATGTGGGCGCCGTCGGCGATCCGCGTCTCGAACCGGTCGGGCCGAAGGTGGGCGACCACTCTCAGCACGGGTGTGCCGGTCCCGCTCGGGTCGTATCCGGTGAGGGTGAGAAAGGCTTGATGGAGGTCCGGCACGGCGTACGACGAGGGCGGGTTGATCAGCGACCCGGCATTGTTCCCGGCGGTGCCGTACCAGAAGATCCGCCGGTAGTAGTTGTAGGTGAGGGGATTGTCGGCGCAGCCGTAGGGGAAGCCGTTGTCCTGGGTGTCCACCCCCTCGCCGCGCCGAAACCACAGGTTGCCCGTCGCGGCGTAGCTCCACGAGCTGGTGCCGTCGTCGACCCAGCGCCCGTCGCTGGTCCGAGCCAGGGACACGTGCATCGTGAGGGTCGAGTCGAGGGCCTGGTTGCCGGGCGACCCGAGCTCCATGTCGGCGTAGTAGTTGCTGGTCTTCAAGTGGTAGGTGATCGTGCCGTGGAGTCTGCTCCCGTGCGGCGCGGGGTCGTCGTCGACGATGGTCACGTGGGGACGGCGGTTCTTGAGCTTCACGCCCTTCCCCTTCAGGCGCACGGTGAAGCGCTCCGTGCCCTCGTGGACCTTGTCGTTCACGATCCGTACCCGGATGGTGGCCGACTTGTGATGCCGCGCGATCGTGACGGTGCCCGACCTGCTGACGTAATCGCTGCCGGCGTGCGCCGAGCCGGGCACAGTGTGGAAGTGGATCCGGATCCGCTTCGCGGCGGGCTTGGCGGTCCTGATGCGAATCTTCGCTGTGCCGGCGTGCTCGGTCACGGTCGTGTTGACGGCCCGCACTGTCGGCCGTTTCGTGGCACCGGCTGCCGTCGGCCCGGCACTCAGCAGTGTCGTCGCGAGCACGGCGGCGGTGGCCGCGGCCATCGAGGTCGTGGAGATGCGCATGCCGTGCACGCTAGTGAGATCGCGGCGTCACGGATCCCGCCGATCGGTCTCGTCACGGTCTCAATCCGCGATGGCCGAGCGCGGTGACGCGGCAATAGCATCTGAGGGTGGCGTCACTACGCGATCGGCTGGCGAGGTCGGATGCTCTGGCCTTCGCTGGGCGCGTCCGCGAGCTCCGCCTGGTCGACTCCTTCCTGGCACCCGATGCCTCCTACCAGTTCCTGTTCGTCCACGGTCCGCACGGGATCGGCAAGAGCGCCCTCCTGCGCGAGGTGGCGCGGCGCGGGCGGGCGGCCGGGTACGACGTACGGACCGTCGGCGAGCTCGACGCGCGGGACGGCGTTCGCGGCCGACTGCTGTTCATCGAGGACGACGTGTCGCAGCTGGCCGACGAGGTGGCCACGCTGCGTGATCGGCTTCTCGACGTACCCGACGACGCACGAGTGGTCCTGGCCAGCCGCGAGCGTCCGCATCCCGGGTGGTGGCGCGACGGCCTCGACGCCCTGGCGCGTGAGCTGAGGCTCGAACCCCTGCCGGACGACGACGCCCGCCGCATGCTGGCGGCGCGCGGCCTGGTCGACCCGACATGGCAGGACGCGGCCGTGGCCTGGGCTCAGGGCTCGCCGCTCGCCCTGAGCGTCGCGAGCGGTCTCGAGCCGGGTACGACGTCCCCGCCGCTGGAGTCGGCGCTCGAAGACCGTCTGGCCGGCCTGCTCACCGGTGCGGCCATCGACACGGTGGAGCCGGAGATCCTCGAGGTGGCCGCACTCGCCTCGCCCGTCGACGCGCGGCTGCTCGCGGCGGCGCTCCCCGGCCGGAGTACGCGCGGCGCGATGGCACAGCTCTTCGACCTTCCCGTGGTGAGCAGGCAGGGGCACGCGGCCTCACTGCATCCCGCGCTGCGCGCCGCGATCGCGACCCGCCTGCGCGTGCACGAGGGCTCCCGGTATCGCGAGTTGATGCGGCGCATCGCACTCCATCTGGCCGCGCGCGCCCGGCTGGGCGAGGCCGACGCGCTGGTGCAGCTCAGCGGGCTGATCGAGGACCCGGCCCTGGTCGCGGGCAAGCCCCGCGGCGGCAGCCGAGCCCATGTCGAGGACTGCCTGCGACCCGGTGACCTGGAGAGGCTGGCCGACGAGACCGCCGCCGAGCTGGCCTGGTTCGTCGAGCGCCATCCCGAGAACGTGACGGTGATCCGTCGGCCGGACGGCAGCCTCGCCGGGCTGATCGGCGGCGCGCCGCTCTCGGTGCTCAGCGCCGATTCCGGTACACCCGCTCCGGCGATGATCCGCCTGCTCGAGGAGGAGGGGTGCGATCCGGATCGGACCATCGTCGGCCCGGTCGTCCTGCTCGAGTCGGATCCGGCGGCGATGCAGGACCTGCTCGAAGTGGCCTACTCGGGCGCGCTGCGCAGGGGTGGTGTGGCCGACATCCGGTATCTCCTGTCCTATTACCCCGAGCCCTCGCAGCGACCGGAGGCCTTCCTGCGCGCCGCGCCCTGGCGGTCGGTCCCCTTCGGTCCGCCGGACTCCAGTTGGCTGATCGACTGGGGGCCGGCCGGCGCGATCGGCTTCGCCCTCAACACGGTCCTGCGCGAGCAGGGCTATCCCGACCGACCCCACGGCGACTCGCCGCTCGCCCCCGGTGGGGAGTCGCGCCTGGCGGCCGTCCTGGTCGACGCCTTCGGCGACTCGCGCGAGGAGCAGCTGCTTCGCAGGGTCATCGAGCTGACGCACCTGAGCCCCGGAGTGACGCAGGCGCAGATCCTCAGCACCCTCCACATCAGCCGGGCGACGTACTTCCGGATGCTGCGCCGCGCGCGGGAGCGGGTGCTGGTGGCGCAGGACACGTGATTTCGCGTGAGGCGCCCGGCCTGTGTATCCTTCACGTCGGCCCACAGGCGCGTACGACGAACCCGTGGGCCTGGCCCCTTTAGCTCAGTCGGCAGAGCGTCTCCATGGTAAGGAGAAGGTCTACGGTTCGATTCCGTAAAGGGGCTCTGGGAATGATCGCCACCCGGCGTTCGTTGCCCGGGGCGGGGTAGCTCAGCTGGTTAGAGCGCACGACTCATAATCGTGAGGTCGCGGGATCGAGTCCCGCCCCCGCTACTTTCCCCGTATCGCAGCACCGCACGACCGCTAGGAAGAAGGCACAGCCGTGGCCAGCAAGAGCTCTGATGTTCGCCCCAAGATCACCTTGGCGTGTGTGGACTGCAAGGAACGCAACTACATCACCAAGAAGAACCGCCGCAACGACCCCGACCGTCTGGAGCTGAAGAAGTTCTGCCCGCGTTGCCGCAAGCACACCGAGCACCGCGAGACCCGCTGACTCCAGCGCGGCAGATTCACCCGAGTTCGGCCTTCGGCGAGGGCGGTTCCCCATCCGGGAGCCGCCCTCGTCCTTTGTCATGCCACGACCGATTGCCGTCCCGGCGTACGCCGCCGGTAGCGTGGATGCATGGTCGACTCCAGCCTTGCGGGCCGGTCCTTCCCGCCGACGGCCCCCTTCGACGTCACCGCAGACCACGTCGCCGCATTCGCGGCCGCGAGCGGGACGCCGTACCAACCCGGCGACCCGGCGCCGGCGACCTATCCGATCGTGGTGGCCTTCACGGCGATGCGGGAGCTGATGGCCGACCCGACTGTCGGCATCCAGTTGCATCGTGTCGTCCACGGTCAGCAGAAGTTCGTCCACCAGCGCCCGGTGCGCGTGGGCGACAGACTCGTCGCCGAGTTGACCGTGACCGGCCTGCGGCAGGTCGCCGGTACCGACATCATCGTCACGTCGAGCCGCATCACCGATGCGGCCGGTGAGCTGGTCTGTGTCGCCGACGCGACGCTCGTACACAAGGCAGGTGCGTGATGGGAAGCGAGCTCGAGCCCAGGGTCTACGCGGTGACCCGCGCCGACCTCGTCGCGTATGCCGCCGCGAGCGGTGACCCCAACCCGATCCACCAGGACCCCGAGATCGCCCGTGCCGTCGGACTGCCCGACGTGATCGCTCATGGCATGCTGACGCTCGCCCTGGCCGCCCGATATGTCGACGAACAACTCCGCGAGTCCGGGCGCATCGAGGAGCTCGGCGCGAAGTTCACCCGTCCGGTCGTCGTACCCGAGCAGGGGACCAGCGTGAAGGTCAGCGGCGAGTGGCGCGACGAGCGCACGATCGCGCTCACGGTGACCTGTGCCGGCGAGAAGGTCCTGGGCAATCCGGTCGCGGTGCTGCGTGTCTGAGGTGCTCTCGGCGCACACGACCCTGCGCCTCGGCGGACCGGCACGCGCCTTCGTCACCGCGACCGACGAGCGCACCTTGGTGGCCGCGGTCACCGGCGCCGATCGGCGTGGCGACGACCTCCTCGTGCTCGGCGGCGGCAGCAACCTCGTCGTCGCGGACGAGGGCTTCTGCGGCACGGTCGTCAAGGTGGCGACGTCGGGCGTGAGCGCGGACGTCGACCACCCCGACGACATCGGCTGCCTGGGTGCGGTCACGGTCCGCGTCGCCGCGGGGGAGAACTGGGACGATCTCGTTGCCCGCGCGGTCGCGTCGGGCTGGGTCGGCATCGAGGCACTCTCCGGAATCCCCGGCACCGTCGGCGCCACCCCGATCCAGAATGTCGGCGCCTACGGCCAGGAGGTCGGCGACGTCATCGCCTCCGTGCGCACCTGGGATCGCCGGGTCGGCGCGCAGCGCACCTTCGCGGCCGCCGACTGCGGCTTCAGCTATCGCAGCAGCCTCTTCAAGGAGGAGCCCGGCCGCTATCTCGTCCTCGAGGTCGATCTCCTCCTCAAGCAGGGCACGCTCGGCGCCCCGGTCCGGTACGCCGAGCTCGCCGACCGACTCGGGATCGCGGTCGGCGAGCGTGCGCCGATCGAGAAGGTCCGCACCGCGGTGCTCGACCTGCGCGCCGGCAAGGGGATGGTCCTCGATCCGGCCGACCACGACACGTGGAGTGCCGGCTCCTTCTTCACCAACCCCGTCGTCCCCGCCGACCGGGTGCCGGCGGGCGCGCCGGCGTACCCCCAATCCGACGGCTCGGTGAAGACCAGCGCCGCCTGGCTGATCGAGCACGCCGGCTTCTCCAAGGGGTACGGCGGCCCGACGGTCGCTCTCTCGACCAAGCACACCCTCGCGCTCACCAATCGTGGCGGGGCGACGACCGCTCAACTGCTCGACCTCGCCCGCGAGATCCGTCAGGGCGTGCTCGACCGCTTCGGGATCGAGCTCGTCAACGAGCCCGTCCTCTTGGGCGCATCCCTCTGAGCTTCGGTCAGGCCTCCTTTTCGGGACATTCGTCCCGGCCCGGTAGGCCCTATGATCGGCCTCAATGACGCGGTCTGTATTGGCTCGGTTGGTGTGGCTGGTCTCGCTGGCGTTGGTGCTCAGCGGCTTGTCGGTGGTGACGTCGGCGCAGGTGGCGCTGGCTGCGCCGGGGGTGGCGGGTCGCGGCGGCTCGGTCCATCCGTCGAAGGCTCGGCCTCTGGGTCGGGCGCGGCATCGGCGCGATCCGGCGGCGCGGACGGCGACGGTGTCGCGGCCGGCGAAGTCGGCGCTGCCGCACGATGGTGTCGCCGCGGTGTCGGCGGCCCGGTCGTGGACGGCTGTGCCCGGCGAGCCGGTGAAGGTCCGCGTTCCGGCTGCGGCCGCTCGCTCCCTCCCGTCGTCCGATGCGTCGCCTGGCCCGTCGTCTGGCCCGTCGTCTGGCCCGTCGTCGGTGTCGGGGGCCGGTGGTCGCGAGGTTGTCCCTGAGGTTGTCGTCGGGGTGAGGGCGGCCCGCAAGCACGTGTCGGACTCGGAGTTGATGACCCTTCAGGTCGCTGGAGTCTCGGGTGCGGGGTCGGGCGCGGGGTCGGCGGTGTCGTCGAGCGACCCGGAGGACCTGGCTGGGGATCTGGCTGGGGCGACGCCGGTGGCCGGCGCTGAGGTGCAGGTCTCCTATGCGGACTTCGCTCAGTTGTACGGCGGTGACTGGGCTGGTCGTCTCCGGGTGGTGGCTCATCCGGCGTGCTATCTGACTTCGCCCGGCGATGCCAAGTGTTCGGTGTCGACGCCGGTGAAGGTCGATAACGACGTGTCGGCGCAGACGCTGTCCTTCACCACGTTGGACGAGGACGATCCGCCGGTCTATGCGGTGGAGTCGGGCACCGGCGGCTATGGGGCGACGCCGGTGTCGGCGGCGGGCTCGTGGCAGGTGGGCACGGGTTCGGGGAACTTCTCCTACAGCTATCCGTTCGTGCTGCCGCCGGCGACCGCGGGGTCGACTCCGAGTGTCGGCCTGGCGTATTCGTCGGGTGCGGTGGACGGGATGACCTCGGCCGCGAACGGTCAGGCGGATCCGGCTGGTGTGGGCTGGACGCTGGATCCGGGTTCGATCACGCGCTCGTACTACTCCTGTAACGATGACGGGGCGACCGGGAAGTTCGACCTGTGCTGGCACACCCTGTCTGGGTCGGGGAGCGGGTCGGGCTCGTCGTCGTTGACCGAGGACCTCACGCTGGATCTGAACGGGCGCACGGATCGGCTGGTGCGCGACGAGTCCTCGCCGAACACCTTCCGGCTCCAAGACGACCCGGGCTGGCGGATCACCCGCTTCTCCTCGAGCAGCCCCGGCAGCGGCGACCCGTCGAATGGCGACAACGACAACGAGGCCTTCGAGGTCGTCACTCCCGATGGCGTGCAGTACTGGTTCGGGTGGGGGCATGGCAGCCACTCGGTGGCCACGGTGCCGGTCTATGGCAATGATGCGGGTGAGCCCTGCCATGGCGCGTCGTCGTCGGCGGAGGGTCAGTGGTGTCAGCAGGGTTGGCAGTGGATGCTGGACCGGGTTGTGGATCCGTCGGGGAATGTGACGACCTATGACTACACCGCGGAGACGAACTACTACCAGCGTTGGGGTGGCGGCACCTCGGCCAACACGGTCTACACGGCCGCGACCCAGCTGGCGAGTGTCTCCTACGGCGTCGACCGTGCCACCGGCGATGCCCAGGAGGAGTTGAGTTTCTCGCGGGTACGGCGTTGCACCACCAATACCGGCGCTGATGGTGGGGGTGGTGGCGATGCTGGTGGCGAGGCGGGGACGGATCAGTGCACCGGCTCCGACGCGCCCGACCAGTCGGGAGCAGGGCACCTGTATCCGGACGTGCCGATCGACCTGCTGTGCTCGGCTTCGGACTCCGGATGCCAGACCGCGCCGTCCTTCTTCACCACCTGGATGTACTCCGGCGCGTCGACGACGGTCGGCACCGGCTCGGCGAAGCAGACCGTCGACTCGTGGAGCTTCAACCACTCCTTCCCCGACCCCGACGAGGACCAGACGAGCGATGGGGACCCCAAGGATCTGTGGTTGAAGTCGATCACCCGCACCGGTCACGACGCCAGTGCGGTCGGCGGCGGGGACTCGGCACCGTTGGAGGAGCCGGCCGTCTCCTTCACTGGCGTCGCGCTGCCCAACCGGATCGTCGACACGAGTCTGTCGGATCCGGGGAGCCAGTACTACAAGTTCCGGATCGGCTCGGTGCTCAACGAGACCGGCGGTCGCGTCGATGTGACCTATGGGCATTCGAGTGGCCAGGCCTGCGACTTCGACTATGTGGACGAGGGCGACCGCGACAGATGGACCAGCACCCGTGACTGTTACGCGGCGGAGTGGCTCGACGACGAGTCTCCGAAGAACCTGAAGTGGGAGTGGTTCAACAAGTACCTGGTGACGCGCATCGATGTCTCCGACGATGCTCTCGACGATGGGCCCGGCGGATCGGGCACGGTGCTCGGCAAGGCACAGACCACGACGTACGACTATCTGGGCGACCCCGGATGGCGCTATACCGCCTCGCGCTCCAAGCCGTCGAAGCATGAGTCCTGGTCGGACTGGCGCGGCTATCCGGTGACGGTGGTCCGGCAGCTCGACACCGACGGCACCGTGCTGTCGCGGCAGCGGATCTCGCGCTATCGCGGCCTGGACGACACTCCGGCCGACCCGACCGATATCACCAACGGGGCCGGACAGACCGCCCGGGTGTCCACGATCGAGCACGGCGACTCGGGCGCGGCGACCAATGCGAACGACCCGCTGGATCGTCAGTGGCTCAACGGGGAGACCGCGGAGACGACCGTGCAGGTCCCCGACGGCCAGAGTGGTGCCGGCGACGTCATCTCGCGGACCTACAACAGCTGGCAGTCCGACCCGATCGTCACGATCGACAACAGCAGCGTCCCGCTGTCGGGGGTGAGGTCATCGCGGATGCCGGTCCCGGCCGCGACCAAGCAGGTCACCGCCCGGTTCAACCCCGACGGCACCCCGGTCACCACCGGAACGACCACGCTGACGCGCACGACCAGCTATGAGTACGACACGACTCCGGGCACCGGCATCGGGACCGGGCGGCTGCTGGCCACCCAGGATTCGGGTGACGCAGCGGCCAGTGGTGATGAGACCTGCACCCGCACCGACTGGGCGATGAAGACCAGCGCCTTCCTGCGCGCCGCCTCGCGGACCCGCACCTGGGGCAGCGATCAGCCCTGTGGTCCCGACGACACCGCACCGGCGGCGTCCAGCCTGCTTTCGGACACGCAGACCTATTACGACTCCAACACCACCGCGGGCGGCGACAACATCACCAAGGGCCTGCCCACCAGGGTGGATGTCGCGACAGGTGCCGCTACCGGCTCGACGATCCGCACCACCACCGACTACGACTCCTACGGCCGCGTCGTGCAGACCACGGCCCCCGCCTACACCGACGACTCCTCGGGCGGGGGCACGGGTGGGATAGGGGCAGCGACGACGACCGACTACAACCCCGGAGGGGCCAACGGTGCGCTGACCACCAGTGCCAAGAGCACCCAGGTCGACATCAACGACGACGGCGACGACCTGGTCACCACCACCAGCATGGACCCGGCCCGTGGGAGCCCGACCGAGGTCACCGACGCAAACGGCGGCCACACGCTGCTGTCCTATGACCCGCTCGGGGAGCTGACCGAGGTCCGTGAGCCCGGCCAGGGCGCGAGCGACCCGGCGAACCTGGTCTACTCCTACACCTTCTGGGACGCAGGTGCCCCGGCCCGGGTGAAGACCCGCACCCTGCGCACGGGTGGGGGCAGCGGCGGCACGGGTGGCGCGACCGCGGTCTATGACGACGAGTACGGCTACTACGACGGCTGGGGCCACCAGATCGAGGCTCAGTCCGCCCAGCCCGACGACACCGGCAAGCGTGTCGTGGCGGTGACCGGGTACGACGCCCGCGGCCAGGTCGCGTTCAGCGCGCCGGCCGTACCCAACGCCTCCGCCCCCGGCTCGGGGATCCTGAACCCGGCCGCCGGCGACGTCGCCCGCTACACCACGACCACCTACGACTCCAGCGGCCGGACCGCCACGGTCACCGACAAGTCCCTGGGCGCGGTCGTCGATGCCAGCAGGACGGTCTACCTGGGCGACGGCACCATCGCCCAGCCCGCCTCCGGTGGCATCACCTACACCAAGGTCGACGCCAAGGGCCTGGCCCAGGCCGTCGAGCTGCATTCCACCCACGACCCGGCATCGCTGGGGGAGGGCGGCGACTCGGTGCTGGACAAGTCGAACTACGGCTACGACCCGGCCGGTCAGCTGACCTCGATGACCAAGACCATCGAGAACACCACGGCCGCCGGCACCACGGGGTCGGGGACGAGCGCGGACTACACGTGGTCCTACGGCTACGACCTCGCCGGACGCCAGATCTGGTCCTATGACCCCGACACCGGCGTGGTCGCCACCCGGTACGACGCCGCCGGCAGTGCCGCGACCGTGGCCACCGGACCCACGGGACCCCCACCCGGCAGTTCAGGCGCCACACTCGACCTGACCAGCCCCTTCGACCCGGCGGTGCCCGACCCGACCTCGGTCATCACCACCACCTACGACCCCGCCGAGCGTCCGACCGCGCGTCTGGATGAGACCGACACCATCCCCACCGGCTCCGATCCGGGTGGTGATCCGGTGACGTTGGCGTCGTGGACCTATGACCACGGCACTGATGTCAACGGTGACCCGGTCCCGAATGCGTTGGGCCGGCAGGTTTCGGAGACGGTGCCGATCACGAATATCACCAAGCTTCTGGGTGGTCAGGGCGGTGACCATGTCAGCGCGGTCCAGGCCTACGATGCCCGCGGCAACGTGACCGCGACCTCGGAGTCGGTGCCGTCGTGGGTGACGGAGAAGACGCCGTCGGATCCCGATGACCCGGAGACGTGGGTGTGGCACACCAGCTATGACCAGGCCGGTCAGCCGATGTCGGTGGACTATCCGGCGATCGGCAGTCTGTCGGCGCAGACGGTGACCACGACGTACACGCCCGGTGGTGGTGCCGGTGGTCTGCCGGCGTCGATGGTCACCGACGACGGCACCACCAGTGGTGCGAACATTCACCTGGCCGATGAGACCTACGACAGTATCGGTCAGACGATCGGGATCGATTCGGGTCGCTTCACCGGCACCAGCCCGGGTGCGGCTGGTGGGACGCAGACCGATGGGATGCAGCGGTCGTACACGTGGGAT
>Ga0164242_10000699_pt1 | contig 40345 bp, 28 predicted proteins | sample OricomgcompostMG_FD_108783 | JGI IMG/M metagenome (GOLD analysis project Ga0164242, IMG submission 108783) | Miracle-Growth compost microbial communities from Emeryville, California, USA - Original compost - Miracle growth compost (MG) ... | reverse complement strand
TCGGTAAACAGCTCGGCGGCGCGGCCGAGCGTTTCGCGTGACAAGGGCGAAAAAGCGAGCAAGCTGGTCGCCGCCATGCCGCGCAAATCCGACAACAGCGACGCGAGGCTGGCATAGCGCACGGTCAGCGTCTCGCTATCGGCAACAGGAAGAGCGAAACCGGCGCGGACCAACAGGTCGCCTGCCGATCGCACGTCGACGCGCGGGTGAACGCGCGCCGCTGGCTTCGCGGCTTCAGCGGCGACGAGCACCGACCGCAAAGTTGCCAGCGTTTCGCCGCCGAGGAAGGCGGCGAGAAACAAGCCGTCCGGGCGCAACATGCGTCTGGCCAGCGTCAGAGCACCGGGAAGATCATTGACCGTGTCGAGCACGCCGGCCGACACGATCAAGTCGAAGCTGCCGTCGTTGAATGGCGGTCGATCCTCATCCGCCTGCACGCCTCCCGCGCGCCGCGTAAAGCTAAATCCGGCATCGAGACGCATCACCCGCGCGCCAGGAGGCGGCGCGAATGAACCATCGAAACAGCCGAGATCGAGGACGTCCGTAAAGTCGCGGCTAACAGCTGCAAGCCGCTCGTTGATGCCGTCAAGCATCTCGGCGCGCAAGAAATCATGTGCTGCAAAGCCTCGCGCGGCGCGCTCACGGCGAAGGCGGCGCAAAGACCGGTCAAAAATATCCGTGCTTGTCACGGGGATCTTGTGGCGATCGGCAGGTCGATCGACAAGGGGTGACGATGGCCGTGTCCGATGTTGACGTTTGATGTTGACATGCCGTGCTGCCGCGTTTGCCCGGTGGCAGGATCGTCATGCTCCGGCTACATCGCTTCTATGTCTCCCTCTGCTGCGCCGAGGGCGCCAAGGGGAGCGCAACGTTGCTGGCGCCCTCGATCTCACAGATTCGGCCGAGGTCGCGCCACGGAACAGAAACATCATGCTCGTCGATCGCAACGATCACATTCGCACCGGCATGAGCGCCCCGATATCGAACATTGCTGCGCTGAAGTACCGCACGTCATTATGCTTGGAAGGAGCCGGTGCTCGACGAGTTCGACGATTGACTTTAGGGGGGCGCCATCACACCTCAGCTTCATGCCCAAGATCGAACTTTATACCAAGGCGTTCTGTCCCTACTGCATCCGCGCCAAGGCGCTGCTGAAGGGCAAGGGCGTGACATTCGACGAACACGACATCACCTTCGGCGGCCCCGGTCGCGCGGAAATGGTCCAGCGCGCCGGCGGCCGTACAACCGTTCCGCAGATCTTCATTGGCGACACCCACGTCGGTGGCTGCGACGACCTTGTTGCACTCGATCGTGGCGGCAAGCTGGACGCGCTGCTCGACGTATGAAGATCTCCCTGCTTCAGATGACCAGCGGGATAGTTCCCGCCGCCAACGCCGCAACCATCGTCGCGGCGATTGCTGATGCCTCGCGCGCCGGTGCGACTATGCTGTTCACGCCGGAAATGTCGGGGTTGATCGACCGTGACCGAGAGCGGGCCTCACAGGCTATCGTCGCGGAGCATGTCGATGAAACGTTGGTGGCGGTCCGCAAAGCGGCGGACGCGCACGGAATGTGGGTGCACCTCGGTTCGCTCGCGGTGCGGCGCGAGGATGGCAAATGGGCAAACCGGAGCTTCCTGATCGACGATAGTGGAAAAATCCGCGCTCGGTACGACAAGCTCCACCTGTTCGATGTCGATCTACCCACGGGCGAGAGTTGGCGCGAATCCGCCGCTTATACTGGCGGCACACGAGCCATTGTCGCTGCTTCGCCGCTGGGCCCGATTGGTATGACGATCTGTTACGACTTACGCTTCCCCGATCTTTATCGCGCCCTGAGTGATGCTGGCGCGACAGTGCTGGCGGTGCCGGCGGCATTCACCCGGCCAACCGGAATGGCGCACTGGCATGTTCTACTGCGTGCCCGTGCGATCGAGGCTGGCGTTTTCGTCGTTGCCGCAGCGCAGACCGGCGCGCACGAAGATGGTCGTGAGACCTACGGTCATTCGCTGGTCATCGACCCATGGGGTGAGGTGCTACTCGATATGGGCGAACCTGCTGGGCTCAGCATCGTCGACATCAATACCGCTCGTGTGGATGATGTGCGCGCGCGAATCCCTGCCTTAAAGCACCGGCGTGAGGTTCCGCTGGTGGAGACCGTGGGATGATCGTGTTCGATTTGCGATGCGCCCATGGCCACGTGTTCGAGGCTTGGTTCGGTTCGAGCGCGGCTTACGAGGAACAGCGCGCTGGCGGGTTAATCGTCTGTCCGATTTGCGGCGATGACGAGATTGGCAAAGCCGTGATGGCGCCCAACGTCCCGACGAAGGGTAACCGCATCGATACGCCGTCTGCGCCGCCCGATGCGGCCGCAATTAAGGCGGCGCTGGCGACGCTCGCCAAGGCGCAGCAGGCGGCGCTTGAAAACTCTCGTTGGGTCGGGCACTCGTTCGCCAGCGAAGCGCGAGCCATGCACAATGGCGAGGCCGATCCGGCTCCGATCCATGGCCAGGCTAGCCTTGCCGAGGCGAAGGCGCTCGTCGCCGATGGCGTGCCAGTCGCACCGCTGCCATTTCCGGTGGTGCCGCCGGACGAGCGCAATTGACCGGGGCGCCACGGCTCTCTACGACGCGCTCGGACGCCCCCGTAGCTCAGCCGGATAGAGCGACGGTTTCCTAAACCGCAGGTCGGAGGTTCGAGTCCTCTCGGGGGCACCATCGCTCAAATTGCTTAGGCTGGCCATTTTGGGACATTTCTAGCCGATAACACGGGCGCTTTTCGGCCACTAAACCCCACTTCCAGTGCAGGGCTCGTCAGGCTCTCGAGTACGGGCAACTGCAGTATGAATCTTCGCGAACACCCGGCATCTTGCGCGAGAAAGCGGCACGTGAAAGAAAAGTGCGAAGCCTCACTTTAAACATGCCGGTCAGCTCACTCCTATCGCGGTTCGATCACGTAGAAATGCAAACGATAAAGCAGGACGCCATCGATCAAGCTCCGTCCAGGCGGCGGCGAGCGCGGAATGAATATTCCCAGGATAGCCTGATTATTACGATATACGCGCTGTTCTGCGTCGTCAGCTTACTTCCCTTCCTGCTGGTGAAGCATCCGCCAATCACTGATTTTGCTAACCATGCCGCCGGCCTCTGGATAGCCTGCTCGCTGGATAGTCCTGTCGTTAGGGCAATGTACGATTATAAATTTGGGATAATTCCCGATCTCGCGGCCGATGCTATCAATTTTCCGCTGTGTGGTATTGTCGGGCCCGCCCTATTGCTGAAACTCATTATTGCGGCATCGCTCGCACTAATTTACACCTCCGGGTGGTGGATACAACGCACGCTGTTTGGCAGGCCAAACTGTTTCTTGCTGATGCTTCCGGCTCTTGCTTTTAATGTTGTGACGGCGACTGGATATGTGAATTATCTCGCCGGAATTGGCCTCAGCTTTGTCCTGATTGCGGCAGTTTTGGCGACGCGCGAACGTCGATGGACGGTATTCGCGCTTTGCAACATCGGCGGGTTGGTAATCTTCTTTTTCCACATATTCGCGCTCGCTTTTGCCATGGCGGTGGTGTTTGGCACGATGCTGCATCGGCTATCGCTAGACGCCCGCATGCTAATCACCGCTTCCATTCGGACCGTTGCGGCCTTTGCGCTGCCGCTCCTGCTATTCCCGCTCGTGGCAAGTGAACACAAACCGCTTGAACTAGGCTACGGCGGAAAATTCAGGGCGATTTTCTCGCCTTTCGTTGGCTATAATTCCGTGCCGGTGTCAATCGCGCTGATCGTGCTCGCTCTGGTATTGGTCGCGATCCGCGGCAAACGCGCAAAGATTGGCGAGGCGCTTCGCTGGCCCCTGATCACACTGGGGCTATTGGTGCTGTTTGTACCAGGCAACATTCAAACCGCGGTCGATATCGACAGCAGGATGATGGTTGCCGCGGCCTATCTGTTCTTCGTATCGCTGAGGCCTACGACCGATGATCGGCGCGTGCCGGCCGGCGCAGCGTTGATTTCCGCCGCGCTTATCGGTCTAAACCTCTGGACAGTGGCGATGATCTGGTTGCCGTTCGATCGGCAAGTAGCCGAGTTTCGCGCCGCCCTCGGCATGCTTCCGCCGCACGCGAAAGTTTTGTCGATCGAAAGCAATCCTCAAGAGAAAGGAATGCCGTTCGCGAGCGCCTACTGGCATTTGGCGAGCTATGCCACCATAGACCGACAAATATTTAATCCTTTAGAATTCAACGGCGTCGGTATGCAGCCGCTTATTACGCAGCCCGCGTTCAGACCTGTTGATACCCCGTCCTTTTCCCCGTTGCCGCCCCGTTTCGCCCTCAAAATTGCGCATCCGACCGCAGAAAGCGAGAAATTAGCAAGAAAGCTGGGAGCGAATTTCGCGCTCCGCTGGCCGGAACACTTTGATTATGTAATCTACTATCATTTCCAAGAAAGTCCGAATTTCAGTCCGGATGATCTAACCTTGGTTCATGACGGCAGTTTCTTTTCGATACTTAAGGTTAAGCGTCATGCCCGATTGGAGCAGGCGAGTCATCCCCGCTTGTCCGGCGGAGTAATTTCGTAGACAGTGTAGAGATTGCTGTAGATCGGACGCAGCATCCAACCCGCTCTTCGGAGGTCGACGGCTATACAGGGCCATGCCCACCTGTTAAGTACAACCAGGTGCGTGGCTGAGTAGCGATGTGCAATCGCGTCTAGCGCTTTTTGCCGCTCGCAATTACCTCGAATTAATTTGCGATTGATTGGAACAATGGCTGGGGTCTTGAGGCCCACAACATCTACGAGTTTTGCTTTGGGTGCCTGCCAAGCAACTTGGCCAGCGTCGTGAATCAAAACGATAGATGACGCAGGCAGTTGTGCGACAAATTTGGCCTGCGCTTCTACCCTTCGCGCGAGCTCGGTTTCTCTCAGATATGCTGTCATCGCGAGCGCGGCCGAGGCCAAACTCCAAATAAAAAAAGCGAGTACAATAGAATTAATCACCCTTGTACGATCGGTAGCTAAAGCGGCGATCCCAGCGACGAGGAGCGGTACATAAATGGCATCGTATCGCCCAAAATTCCAATCCACTATGTCTGGCATGACCGCGGCCGAGACGAGTATTCCCAATGCGACGAACGCTGTTGCGGCGCACCCCCCGGGAAGCCGGGGTAGCCCGGCCAGTCCGATGAACAATGGCAATTGAAGCGCGACCATCAAAAAATGAAGGGTTGCTGCGGCTCGTATTATTAAGGAAAGAGGTTGCGGATGGAACCACGCCAACTTAGCGGCTATCGTTGACGGAATGAATGCGCCTACTTCGGCGAAGGTCCAGATGGCCCAAGGGAGTGCCGCCAAAGCTGCGCTGGCCACAATGTAGGCGATCTGCCTCGAATTTGAGCGGAACACCAGCCGCAGAAGCAGCAAAAGACTGAATAACCCGAGTTCCGGGCGCAAGAAGGGAGCGAGCCCCGCGAGTATGGGGAGGCGGCGGCGATCGTCGCTCCAGAGGAACATCCACGCTGATGCGGCAACGGCGAGCGAAGTCTCAAGACCATTTAAATAATGAAACGGAAGATAAGCACAAACCATTCCCCCAATAACAAGGAATTGCTTGCGCCAGCCGATCAGGCCGGTACGTTCAGTAATTGTTACGAGAGCAAAATAATATAACACTGCACCACAAAGCCCGAGGACTAGGGGTGCCCAAATTGGTGGAATGAACAACATTAGTAGCGCAACGAGCAGCAAATGAACCGTGCTCGTCGCGCCGGTTAGATATGGCGTCTGATAGACCGGATCGAGCTGCCCTGAGAGCATTGTCCGAGCATTGCTCAGAGTAATATAAGCATCGTCCAGCGGGAATAGCCGAGACCAGAACAGATAGGTGAATAGTGCGATGAACAAGGTGAAGTAGGCCCATCGCATTAAACGGCCTGCACTGAATGTACCGATCATATATTAGATTCGCATTCTTTTGAACGTCCGCTCCGGAATCGCACAGATAATCGCCATAATTAGCTGCCAGACGCGTTTGACGTAGATCACGTCCTTGTGTGTCGCCACCGCATCGAAAATCGCCGCGGCGGCTTGGTCGGGCGATGCGGTGAGGCGCGGTGCCAGATCCATGTCCTCGGTCATGCGGGTTCGCACGAAGCCGGGCAGGACAGTCAACACATGGACGTTTTTTGTGGCTAGACGGTTGCGCAGGCCGGAGAGGAAAGCGGTGTAGCCCGCTTTCGCCGATCCGTAGACATAGTTGGCCGCCCGGCCGCGCTGGCCTGCAACCGAGCTAATCCCGACTATCGTCCCGCTGCCGCGCCTTTCAAACCGATTGGCAAGCAGCCCGGTCAGCAAGGCGGGCCCCTCGAAATTGCTGCGCAAGATCAGAGCTGCAACACTTAAATTCTGCTCTGCGACGGCCTGTTCGCCAAGCAGCCCCACGACGCAGATCGCGATGCTAGGCAACACCGGTAGGCTGTCGACGAAGGGCTCAAAACTGAGCGTGTCGAGAATGTCGAGTTCGTAGATCGAGACCGCGGCATTGTAGCGGAGCTCGATATCGGCTTTTGTCGCCATTAAGGCGGCGGCGTCGCGCGCGGCGAGTTGGACAAGGTGGCCGGCCGCGGCGAACTTGTGCGCGAGTGCCAGCCCGATATCGGATTTGGCGCCGATGATAAGCACGGAAGACCCGGTCATAGCTTCAGCCTTTCCGATTGGCTGGACTGGAAGCGCGAGGTGCGGAAGTGCTGACGCGCAGCGAGAAAGTCGGGGACGCGGGGATCGGATGCTCGGAGCGTTTCAGCGCCCATGCGGCCGTCCTTCGCCAGATAAATACGTCCGCCATGTGCGACCGCGAGGGCGTCAAGCACTTCCATTAGCGCGAGAGTGCGCTCCGAGACTGGAAAATCCAGCGCGAGCGTGTAGCCTTCCAAGGGAAAGGAGAGGCTATCTTCGCGCGCCGGCCCGAGCCGTTTGAGAACCGCCAGAAACGATCCTTGCCCGCTCCTCGCAATGATGCGGAGGAGCTCGGTCAGCCCCGCGCGCGCGCTTGCCAGAGGAAGCGCGCATTGGAACTGCAGCAAACCGCGCGAGCCATATATGCGATTCCACTCGGCGAGCGCGTCCAGAGGGTAGAAATAGCTGTCCCAATCCACGAGCTGGGTGCCACGGCGCGCGTTGCGAAAATAATATGCGGCGTTGAAGCCTTTGACCGTGAAACGATTCAGCGTTGCCGACGGAGCATCGAACGGCACGTTGCGGACTTTACGCAGTGGTGTTCGGAATGGCGCGCGGCGTCGATCCTCCGGCAGCTCTTCAACACGTGCATGTTCGCCGAGCATGATGAGGGAGCGGCCGAGCCCTGCGCCCGTGGCAAGGCAATCGAGCCACGCGACGGAATAGGTCGCGCTCGCGTGCTCCTCGAAGAGCCGCATGGCCACCCCTAGATCGGGCGCCGGAAGAATGGCCTGACGGATCCAGCCGCTCTCGACCGCGCGGAGGCGGAATGCAACGCGCAGCACGACGCCGGTTAATCCCATGCCACCCAGCGTCCAGGCAAAAAGCTCAGCATTTTGCGTGCGGCTGCAACGGCGCACCTCACCGTCGCCACACAATAAATCTATCCAGTCGACGAATTCGCCGAAAGAGCCGTCTCGGTGGTGGTTTTTGCCATGCACATCGGCCGCGACCATCCCGCCGATCGTCACGAGCTTGGTTCCCGGTGTGACATAGGGGAACCAGCCGCGCGGCAGAAGGCAATTGATTATGTCCTTGAGTAGCACGCCGGCCTCGACAATGAGCTGCCCGGCCGCGGAATCGAACGCCAGCATTCGGTTGAAACGCCGCATGTCCACTGTGGCGTTTTCGTTTTGGGCGCTATCACCGTAGGAGCGGCCGTTTCCGCGGGCAATAAGTGGCCCTTTGCTGAGTAACGCGCGTAGGTCCGCCTCCGAGCGCGGGGTCTTCAGGACGCATTCCTGCTGCGGATAGCGTCCCCAACCGGAGAGCATCATGTCGTCTCTGCCTCTGGCGTGGGGCCGGTGAATACATACCGGCGATCGAGATGGTATTTGCCGAAATAGCCAATAGAGAGTCCGATGAGCGCGCCGATTTCTCGCGCAGCCTGTGTGCCCCCGATCAGCCAAAATAGCGTCTCGGTCCCCCAAAAAACTGCGGTGGTGACGACCCCCATCAGCATATAAAGCGAGAGCTTGCGGCTATGGGCGGTAAGCGCGCGGGCTGGGTCGGCAAAGATCCACTTTTTGTCGAGAATATATTTGATCGCCAGCCCCACGAAGGTGCCGGCCAGCAGTGCCGGATAATAGGCAAAACCGGACCCTTCGAGCTGCAGTAGCGCCCGCTGCGTTGCGAGATTGCATACCGTAGCCATCATCGCGAACGCGGCGTAAAGCAGCACGATCCGTGACCGAGTCACAACCAAATGCCCGCCAGCGCCATCGCTCCGACTCCGAGTATGCAAACATGGCTGACCCGATCGCGCGCGGCAAAAACCACGGGATCATCGTGCATTTGCCCACGATGGGTCAAAATGGCGACGCGACTGTTCCAGAAAAGCAGGATCAGGCACATCCCCCACAGCACCTCGGGCGCATTGTAGAGTCGGCGGACGGGCTCTGAGTTCGCATAGAGCGCGAGAACCAGCACCGAAACCATCCCCGATGCGATTGCCAAGGTGCTTACGATCGACAAGTCATCAACATGATAGCCGCGACCGTGCGCCTTGGTCGCTCCCGATGCCACGCCATCCACCAGCTCGGCCTGGCGCTTCACGCTCGCCAGTGAAAAGAAGAAGAAGGTCGAAAAAGCCAGCAACCACATTGAGATAGGGGTGCTGGTCGCAACCGAGCCCGCAAGAATGCGCATTGTATAAAGTATGGCCAGGACGCAGATGTCGATCATCACCATGCGCTTCAGCCAAAAGGAATAGGCAGTTGTCAGCGCGAAGTAGGCAAGGAGCATTGCCACCAATTTAGGCCCCGAAAGCAGTGCGGCGCCAGCGCCGAGCAATCCGAGCGCGGGTGCCATCCAGGTGCCGTGGCTGACCTTGACGATGCCCGATGCGAATGGTCTGTGCTGCTTGCGTGGATGGGCACGGTCGGCCGCGAGATCGAGCAGGTCGTTCAGCACATAGGTGCTCGAAGCAACCAAGCTGAAAGCGATGAACGCCAAGAGCGATTGAAGCAATGCCGGCCGCGTCAACTGATGCGCAGCCAAAATTGGCGCAAAGATCAGCAGGTTCTTGAGCCATTGGTGCGGTCGCAGGGTCCGTAAAAAGTCGCGCGCGCCTGGCGATGTTGCTGGAAGGTGGGTTGTTTCCTTTCCCAGCGAATCGACGCGCGACCGGAAAGTCTTACTGGGGTTAACGGTTACCGCACCGCTCGCTAGCTCCCACACGGGTAGGTCCGCCGGTGCGTCGCCGATGTATGCATAACCCGCCGCTCCAAACTTTTCCTCAAGGAACCGCGCCTTGTTGGAACCCTTCAAATTGATCCCATCGCTCGAACCATAGGCTTCGTTGAACAAGCCGAGGTGCCCAGCGACAGAATCAGCCGTCGCTTGGATCGAGGCCGTGACTAACGCCGTGCGTCCGCCACGACCACGCCAGCCACGTATCAGGTCGAGCACATCCTCGTTGTAGGGAAGGCGTGCGGGGTCGAGGGTCTTTATGGCGGCTAAGCGCTCCTTGAGCGCAAGCGGTCCGCGAGGCAATGCCAGCGCTGCCGCCACCGGCGTATCCCATTTTGCTGAGCATGCGGACCAGAAATTCTCGAACAGCGAATCTGTCCGGATGAGTGTCTCATCCAGGTCGACGACGAGAACTAGTTTTGCCGGATCCCAATTTCCGATGCTCATGCGCTTTTCCGAGGCCTTGGACGATGATCGGGCGATTGAAGGGCCTGGGACGGCAATATGGTTAACACCCTTATGAAGGGTTAATTGGGTGGCCGTTCGCCAACGCAATTAAAAATGGGAGATAACGAAGATTCGATCAGTCGTTACCGCTTCTCACGAGATCATAATGAGCAACGGCGGAGTTAAATTCCGTCAGTCATTTGCCGGTGGCGGCTTCGCCTGTCGGCGAAGCCCAAGATGAATTGCTGGTGCGCTGGCCCGAGCGCTCGGCGCTGAGCGAAATTCAAGGAGCCGTACGGAAAGTGCCGCCACCGCGTCGGGGAACCGTGCTTATGAGGTGCACGACGAAAACTCACTCTGACAATCAGTCCGCGGAAAAGATCAGCATCGTTCAAGATGAATGCCAGGATGAGCTTGGTCGGTGATTTTGGTACACGCAGGGCGCCATTTTGGCCTTGCTTCAATTTGAGGGGCGTCGGTGCGTCCTCTCCGGAAAAGCCGCGGGAGGCTGCTTGCCTTTTTCGATTCCAGCGACCGCCATTACTGCCTCGGCCGCGGCCGGCCAAGGGCCGGCCTGGACCGGATGATCGTCGAGGATCAGGTCATTCTGGTAGGCATTCCATTGGCCGCCGACGAGAGTCGAGTTGTGCCAGTTGCCGATTGCTTTGTTGTCGATCGTAATCCGCATCGGATTGGCGTTCTTGACCGTATTGTCGTTGAGCCAGCGGCCGGTGCCATCGACAACATTGTTGCGCAGCACGACCGCGCGCGAGCCTTCGTCCAGATAGAGGCCGATATGACCGTGCAGGTCATAAAGATAGTTATCGTGGATCTCGGTGCCCGGGTTGGCCGACAAGTTGTAGATCGCGCCGCCGTCCTCGAACCATTGCTTTACGTCATGAACGCGGTTGTAAGCGACAAGCGTATCGCGCAGCGTCGTCGGCACCTGGTACTGGATATTCCCGGTGTGGTCGTAGCCGTGCTGATTTACGCGGTAATTGGGATTGCCGCCGACATCCTGATATCCCCAGCCATAGCCGACATCGATGCCGTCATAGGGAGCACCAGACACGTCGTTATGGATGATCTTCGCGGCCGTCACATAGGTGCTGAGGATCGCGGCGTTGTCACGAAATTCCCAGGATACGGTGTGCACGCGGTTATTCGCAATAAGGATGTCGCGGTTGATCAGCGCTTGTTCGGCGGGATGATGGGCCGGGCGGCGTACGCCGCCAACAACGATCGCGCCGGCGGCGAGATCGGTGAATAGGTTGCTGGTGACGGCGATGTTTTGAGCGCCGAGGCCAATATTGCTGGCGTTTGCATCCTCGTCATTGCCGATGCCGAGCGCAATTTGTCCGAGATGGGCGAATATGTCGCGGTCAAACGTGATTTTCTCGGCGCGTGCGACTTGGATCGCAGCGGGCATCTGGCTCCATTCGTTGCGCATCGTCTCGAACGCGCGGCAGCCCCATTTGCAGCTCTGGAGCGAATCCTTGGGATAATCGGGGCTGGCATCGGCGAGAAAAGTGCCGCTCTGCTGGCTCGCATAACCACGGTTCGAAAGAGGCCCTAGCCAACTGGTGTAGGAGAACTGGATGCCGCGAAAGGTAAGATCGCGTATCGGTTCGTAGGTGCCAGCAATGCCGATCAAAAACGGCAGCCGCGGCAAGACGATCGATTGAGCGTTCGGATCCACGCCCTCGGGCGGCCGAAAGTAGAGCTTGCCGGCCGCCGGGTCGACATACCACTGGCCCGACTTCGTGAGGAACGCGAGCGAGTTGACGAGGAACAGGTGCGAAAATTGGGGGGCATGTGGATTGGCGAGCGTGTCGTATCCCCACAGGTTATTGTCCCAGCCCGGTTGTTGCATCACGATCTCGCCGCCATCGATATGTGCAACCGGCGAGAAGCGATCAGTAAAGAAGCCGGTGCCTTCCACCTCGATGCGGTTCTGCTCGGGCAGCGTCGCGAGGTAGCGCAAAGCTGGATCAACGATAATCAGCCCTGTCTGCGTGAAGCGGACAGCGTCCCGCTTGATTTCGATCGCGGCACGCGGCGCAAGGTGGTCATCAACCCACAGTTCGCGCGCTTCGATTCCCTTGGGGACGGCCGCGACGTAGATGTGGCGTTTGGCGTCAAACATCGACCAGCCGCTGACCGGCAAACCGCCAGAGAGGATTGGCTGGACGCCGGGCGCGCCTGTCCAGGTAACGCTGTGGCCATTGCGACCGCCGTCGGCTGTACCCATCATCAGCGGCGTGTCGAGCTGATAAACGCGATCGTCGAGTTGAACGACGATATCATGCATGTCGCTATTAGCGCGGATGGCTTCCTGCAGCCGCGCCAGCGTCCGGAATGGATGCTGCGCGTCTCCCGTCGCGGCATCGTCGCCCTTGGCGGAAACATGGTAGACCAGCGTCGCTGGCTCGGCGGCGAAAGCCGGCGAGGCGACAATCCAGCTGACAGCCGCCGCCGATAGAAATAGGCTTGTTTGACCTGATCGCCTCTTCATCGTCGCCCCTCCATGATATATCAAATCTTCATCTAACATCGATGAACGATCACATCAAATATCTAAGCAAGTCGAGAAGGGTCTAAAACCGCCCGCTCATTTGGCTTAAAGGTCAATGTCGTTGCGCCTTGCGGAGTAGCGATGCGCCGCCTTCCCGGGCGCTCGGGATTGAACGTCGCGGCAGTCACCTTTCCGCCGCGCCATGCAATATCGACTGTGCATGCGCCGCGAACGCGAATGCCCTTAAGCGAGCCGTCGGGCCATTGCGGGGGCAGGGCGGGCAGCAGCGCGATCTCGTCTGCAGTGCTTTGGACGAGCATTTCGAGAATACCCGCGGCACCGCCGAAGTTGCCGTCGATCTGAAACGGCGGGTGAGCATCGAGCATGTCAGGGTAAGTACGCCCCGGCGAGAGCAGGTTTGTAAGGATGCGATGGGCGTGAGCGCCATCGCGCAGGCGCGCCCATAGGTTCAGCCGCCAGGCAAGACCCCAGCCGGTTGCTTCGTCTCCACGAATTTCCAGCGATTTGCGCGCGGCCGCGGCAAGCGTCGGTGTGCTGGCCGGGCTGATCTGCAGGCTCGGATAGAGGCCATAGAGATGCGAGACATGACGGTGATGGATGTCCGGCGCCTGGAGGTCCCAATCGAATTGCCATTCCTGAAGCTGCCCAGCGCTGCCAATCTTGTTGGGCGCAAGTCTTGTGCGCATCGCCAGCACTTGTTTGCGAAAGGCGGTGTCGCGTCCGAGATGATCGGCGGCCGCGGCGGTTCGTTCGAACAGGTCGCGCAGAATTTCCATGTCCATCGTCGGGCCGGCACAAAGCGTGCTGCCATGGCCATGGTCGTTCTCCGGCGAGAGCGATGGGTTGGTGACCATGTAGCCGGTGCGCGGATCGCGGACGAGCGTGTCGAGGAAAAATTGCGAGGCGCCCCGGAGCAACGGATAGATGCGTTCAAGATAGGCATCGTCGCGCCGATAATCCCAATGATCCCAAAGCTGGCATGAGAGCCATGCACCACCCATTGGCCACAGTCCGGTGCGCATATGATCGATTGGTCCCGAAGCGCGCCACGAGTCGGTATTGTGATGGGCGACCCAGCCGCGCGCGCCGTACATCTCTCGTGCCGTGCGCGTGCCCGAAACCGCAAGCTGCTCGACCATGGCGACCAGCGGCTCGATGCACTCGGAAAGATTGGCAGTATCAACCGGCCAATAGTTCATCTCGGTATTGATGTTGATCGTGTATTTTGAGCCCCAGGGCGGCTGATCGCTGTCGTTCCAGATGCCTTGAAGGTTGGCTGGTTGCGTCCCCGGCCGAGAGCTGCTGATCAGCAAATAGCGGCCGAATTGACAATAAAGCGCCGCGAGCGACGGATCGGGGCGGTCGGCTGCGTGCTCGATGCGCTGATTAGTGGGCCTATCGGCGCCCTTGCCGACACCAAGGTCGATCGCCAGGCGCCGGAACAATGAGCGATGCGTCTCAAGATGGGCATTGCGGAGTTCGGTGAGCGGCACCCTGGCCGCCTGATCGAGCCGTGCGGCAACGAGCGCGTCGGGATCGCCGCCGGTATCGTTCGGGCCGCGATAACTGGTTTCCGCGGCGAACAGCAGCAGCAGGGTCCGCGAATCTAAAGCGCGCAACACCGGTCCGTCGGCGACGATTCGCCCGTCGGCGGCGATCAGCCGGGCCGCTGCTGTGAAGCGGAGCGCCCCGGCAATTCCCCGATCGGCGTTGTTGACACCGCGCATTGTGAGCCTGCCGGCCAATGCGGCGTCGATCGTGGAACGCTGGCCTGATGCAAGCGTGAAGCTCGCCGAGAACGGGTGGTTGGCGGAAATCGCGACGACCATCACGCCATGCGCTGCGGAGGCGAATATATCGCGTTGATACTCGACACCAGCCGAGGTGAAGCGGGTGCGCGCGATCGCCGTGTCAAGATCGAGATCGCGACGATAGTTGCTAATCGACGTGTCGTTGACGTCTTCGAGGTCGATGAACAAGTCGCCAAGAGATTGGAAGGCCATCTCTCGCATCGGCACCGCGTGGACGTGCGCGTCGGCATAAGATTCGGCTTCCGCATATCTGCCGGCGAAGATCAACTCGCGGATCTTGGGCAGCGCGGCGCGGGCCTCCGGGTTGACGTTGTCGTAAGGACCGCCCGACCACAGCGTATCGACGTTGAGTTGCAGCCGCTCACGCTTGACGCCGCCGAACACCATCGCGCCCAGCCGGCCGTTGCCGATTGGCAGGGCCTCGGTCCATTGGCTGGCCGGGTTGTCGTACCAAAGCATTGTATTCGGGATCGCGTCGGCGCTGGGCTGTCCAGCGGACGAAGAGGCAAGCCCCGAAGACGCCAGGGCCGAGCCAGCAAGCCCCGCCTTTATCAAGCCTCGCCGCCCGATCTCCATTTCGCCCTCTCCTCTGCCGTTTTTATATCTGATAACTACTTGTCGATCTGGTCAACAAACGCAAGCAGTGATCAGCTTTTTGTTCATGACAAATATGCAATCACGGCGATAGACTGTCGCTGACAGGAGGCGATATCCATGGCTTTGCGGGGCTCACCGGCGAAACTGTACCAGGCGATAATCGAGGCGCTCAGCGCCGACATCGCCAGCGGCAAATACGAACCGGGCGACCGCCTGCCGCCCGAGCGCGTACTAGTCGACCGCTTCGAGGTGAGCCGGCTGACCGTTCGCGAGGCAATGATCGGCATGGAAATTCTTGGCCTCGTGGAATCGCGGCGCGGTTCAGGGGTTTATGTCAAGGCGCGACCGCTCGAGGCAGATGCGCCTGCCGAGCTCGACATCGGCGCGTTCGAGCTCACCGAGGCACGTCGCTTGATGGAAGGCGAGAGCGCCGCGCTCGCTGCACTCGCCGCGACCAGTGAGGATGTCGCCGACCTCGAGGCGATTCTTGAGCGACTTATCGAAGAGAATACTCGCGAGTTACACGATGAAGTCGCCGATCGCGATTTCCATCTGCGCATAGCCCGGGCGACACGCAACGAGGCGGTCGTGCTCGTCGTCCAGACCTTATGGGACGTGCGATATCGCTCGCCCTTGTGCATGGAAATGCTCGAAAGGTCGCGCCGGTTCGGCGTGAGGCCGGGGATCGATGAGCACCGTGCTATTCTCGATGCCATTGCCGCCAAGGACGCCGGTCGCGCGCGTAAGGCGATGCGCGCGCATCTCGGCCGAGTAATCGAGAACCTGCTCACCGCCACCGAGACAGATGCGATCGAACGGGCCCGCGCCGAAGCATCCCAGCTGCGTGATCGTGCTAAAAGGTTCGAGATGTCGTAGCGCTCTTGTTTATCGAATGGCTTCGTGCAACTTATCAGATAACTGAGCACCCCCCTTTCGACGAGAGCAGCATGAATATCGATTCGACCTTGGCCGCCGGTAGCAAATCGACGGCGGTCACGATCCGCGACGCACGCGTCATCGTGACCTGTCCGGGGCGCAACTTCGTCACGCTCAAGATCGAGACCGATCAGGGCATTCATGGCATCGGTGATGCGACCCTCAATGGCCGCGAGCTGGCGGTCGCTTCGTACCTACAGGACCATGTAATTCCCAACCTGATCGGCCGCGATGCGCAGCGAATCGAGGACATCTGGCAATTGCTCTATCGCGGCGCCTACTGGCGGCGTGGACCAGTTACGATGACGGCAATCGCCGCGGTCGACACCGCCTTATGGGACATCAAGGCCAAGGTGGCGGGAATGCCGCTCTATCAACTGCTCGGCGGGCGCTCGCGTGATGGCGTGCTTGTCTACGGTCACGCCAATGGCGCCGACATCGAGGAAACCGTCGATCAGGTGGGCCGCTATATCGAGATGGGCTACCGCGCCGTTCGCGCACAAAGCGGCATCCCAGGCGTTCGAGGCGCCTATGGCGTCGGGCGCGGCGATCTTTATTACGAGCCCGCCGACGCAGCGCTGCCGACCGAAACCCTATGGTCGACGGCGGCGTATCTCGACCATGCGCCAAGGCTGTTCGAGCGGCTACGCGCTGTGCATGGGCCAGCGGTAGAGTTGCTCCATGACGTCCATCACCGGCTGACGCCAATCGAAGCCGGCCGGCTGGGAAAGGCTCTCGAGCCCTATCGGCTGTTCTGGATGGAGGATGCAACGCCGGCGGAGAATCAGGAGGCCTTTCACCTCGTTCGCCAGCATACGGTGACGCCGCTCGCGGTCGGGGAGGTGTTCAACTCGATCTGGGATTGCCGCGAGCTGATCCAACAGCAATTGATCGATTACATCCGCACGACCGTCGTCCACGCCGGCGGCATATCCCATTTGCGGCGGATCGCCGATCTTGCATCGCTTTACCAGGTGCGCACCGGCAGCCATGGCGCCACCGACCTGTCGCCAGTATGCATGGGCGCGGCGCTGCACTTCGATACCTGGGTGCCTAATTTCGGTATCCAGGAATATATGCGGCATTCGTCCGAGACCGATGAAGTCTTCCCGCATGACTATCACTTCGCCGATGGTTACCTGCATGCCGGCGAGACACCCGGACATGGCGTCGACATCGACGAGGCGTTGGCCGCCAGGTTCCCTTACCAGCCGCGCCAATTGCCGATCGCCCGTCTTGGTGATGGCACGATGTGGAACTGGTGACGCTTCGCCGCCTCGTCGCGGCGATTGCGCAAACGCTGCTGACCGGGATCGTTTTCGCGGCATCTGCTCACGCCAACACCGGCCTTCGCGCGGATCGGCTGATCGACGACGCTTGGCGCTCGACCGTATTTGATGAGAGGGCCGACGGCGCGATTCCGGGAGCGGACGCAGCATATCAGCGGCCAGACTACGACGATCGGCGCTGGCAAAGCGTCTCCGTCCCAAATAACTGGCAGGGCTATTCCTATGATCGCCAGGTCCGCAACGGCTCACGCCACGGCACCGCATGGTATCGCCGGCATCTAACGCTCACGCCAATAGGACGTGATCAGCGCGTATTTTTGATGTTCGAAGGCGTCAACGCCTATGCAACCATTTGGCTCAACGGTGAGCAAATCGGGCGCCATGGCGGCGGCCTCACCAGTTTCACCGTAGATGCCACCGCCGCCGCCAAGGCGGGCGACAATCTACTTGCGGTGCGGGTCGACAATCCCAAGGGAATTACAGATCTGCCCTGGGCGCCCGGCGACGACCAGCCCGAGACCGGCTTTTCGGAAGGGTCACAGCCGTTCGGTATTTTCCGTCCGGTTCACGTCATCCGTACCCCATCGCTCAGGATAGAACCGTTCGGCCTCTACGCCTGGGGGAACAAAGGCGACATCGATACGCGACGCGCTAGCCTCACCGCGCGGGTCGAAGTCGAAAACCTGTCGCCACGTGCCCGCGACTTCGATGTCGTCGAAGACCTGGTCGATCCTGTGGGCCGGATTGCCGCGCAAGTTAGCTCGCATCATCATCTCGCAGCCGGGGCGAAGGCAACGATCGAGCGGCGTCTGCCGACGATACGCGACCCGCAGCTGTGGTCGCCGGCGCATCCGGCACTTTACACGCTGCGGGCGCGTATCGTCGAGCGCGGTCGCGCGATCGACGCCGTTGCAACGCCCTATGGGCTGCGCACGGTCGAGATCGTTGAGGGCCCGGACGAAAGCCGCCGGTTGCTGATCAATGGCCAGCCCTTCGTCATTCGCGGAATCGCGGAATATGAGCATCTCCTTGGCAATTCGCAGGCCTTTTCGGCCGATCAGGTCGCCGTCCGAATTGACCAGGTCGAGGCGGCCGGTTTCAACGCCTTCCGTGATGCGCATTACCCTCACAACCTGCGTTATGGTGGGAAGATCGAGCGCGACGGGCTGATGTGGTGGCCGCAGTTCAGCGCACACAATTGGTTCGACAATCCTGCCTATCGCGCCAACTTCCTAAAGCTGCTGGCCGACTGGGTGCGCGAGCGGCGCAATAATCCCGCCGTGTTCCTCTGGGGATTGCAGAACGAGAGCAAGCTGCCCAAGGCATTTGCCGAGCAAGCGGTCGCGCTAATCCGCCGGCTTGATCCTACGGCCTCCACCCAGCGTTTGGTGGTGACCTGCAATGGCGGCGAAGGCTCCGACTGGAACGTGCCGCAAAACTGGTCAGGCACTTATGGCGGCAACCCGGACAATTATGGAACCGAGCTCACCAAGCAGGGGCTTGTCGGCGAATATGGAGCCTGGCGATCGCTTGGCCTTCACGCCGAGGCTCCCTATGCCGCTGATGCCTGGAGCGAAAACGCAATGGCGGAGCTCGAGCAAAAGAAGCTTCGCCTGGCCGACAGCGTTGCCAACAAGACTGTTGGCCAATTTCTGTGGGTGCTCGGCACCCACGAAAACCCCGGCCGCCCGATGCGGGCCGACGGCACGCAGATCTGGGATGGCATCCGGCCGCTAGATCATGTTGGCCCGGCCAACAACAAAGGGTTGATGACGCTATGGGGTGAGCCGGTTGATGCTTATTACATGTTCCGTGCGCGCCAAGTGCCGGCAAGCGTTGCGCCAGTGGTGTATATCGTCTCGCATACTTGGCCAGATCGCTGGACCGGACCGGGGATCAAGTCCGGAATCGAGGTCTATTCGAATTGCGACAGCGTGGAGCTGTTCAACGACGCGGCCGGCAAGCTATCGCTCGGTCGCAAGCAGCCGGATCGCGACCGTCGCTTCGTCTGGGATCATGTTCGCGTCGAGTACAATATACTGTCTGCGCGCTGCTATGTCGGCGGCAAGCCGGCGGCGAGCGATGCGATCTTGCTCAACAACCTGCCGCCTGCGCCCGATATCGGCGCGTTCCTCCCTGGTCCGGTGGCGATCACGGCGCCCGCACCGGGCGAACATTATCTCTATCGAATCAATGTCGGCGGCCAATCCTTCACCGACGCCGCCGGATCGCAATGGATCGGCGATCGGCACTGGACCGCGGGTGCGCGCTGGGGCTGGACCAGCTGGGCCGACCGTTATCGCGCGATCGATCCTGCGCTGGGTAGCCGCCGCCTGACCTATGATGTGATCGCCGGCACGCGCGACCAGCAGCTGTTCCGCACCTTTCGGTATGGGCGCGACGCGTTCCAATACCGCTTTCGGGTGCCAAACGGTCGTTATCGCATCGAGCTCTATTTCGTCGAGCCCTGGTATGGTCGCACCGGCATCGATGCTCACGGCTGGCGAGTGTTCGACGTCGCGGTTAACGGCCGCACAGTAGTTCGCAATCTCGATATCTTCAAAGAAGCGGGCTTTGATCACGCTCTACGCAAGATCGTGTCGGCTGATGTATTAGACGGGATGCTGACCATCTCCTTTCCGAAGGTGGATGCGGGGCAGGCGATCCTCGCCGGCATCGCCATTGCCTCGCGGCATGTCGTGGCAGAGCCATTGCCAGGCGGTTCGACAGATTTGATCGGTGTGCCGGCAGGCGTGACGGCACAGCCTTACCTGGACAACGGCAATCGCGTCTACGCGAAGGGCGAGGCGCGTTGGACGCAATTGCCATCGGACCTGCTCGATAGCGATTTCCTGCAGCCCGCGGCAACGGCAAGCGGAACGACGACTATTCATGCCCGGGCCGACGCCGATCTTTATCTAGCGCTGGCGCCCAACGCGACGGTCCCAGAGGGCTGGCGGCAATCGCCTTACGAGGCGTTCGCGGTAGTGGCGAATGCCGCCAAGCCGGTGCTCGCAACGTTTCATTTCGTCACACGCCGTGCAACCGCGGGCGAGAGGGTGACGCTTCCCGCCTCGGCGCCGCTAATTGCCAAGCGCGCGCTTCGCTCGCCCTATGCGCCCGGCAACTTCTCCCTCGGCAAGCCAACTGGCGTTCACGAGGCAGAGGCCGCCGACGTCATCGTTACCAACGGCCGGGCCGAAACCGTTCAGCAAGGTTATGGCGGGCAGGCCTATATCGAGCTCGGCAAGGGCGCAGCCGCGATCGCCTGGCCAATGAAAACCGGCCTCGCCGGTCGCCACGCCTTTAAGCTTCGCTATTTCCTATCGGCCGGCACCATACGCGACGCGTCACTGGACTTGGTGGACGAGAACGGAATCGTGGCGGCCCACATGACGCTGCACTTGGCCGGCGACGGCGATTGGCGGAACGTCTCGGCCAAGACCAATGGCGCGGTCAACGCCGGCAACTATCAGCTGCGGCTGGTGCTTGCCGACGGTGCTGGTGTGGCGATCGACTCGGCCGGCTTCGACTAAGCCGGCTGCTTCGGGTCTGAAGAAATCTGACAAATATCTCGCTTTTTTGCTTCTTTACAGTGATTCAAACGCGATTCCGCGCGCGGAGGGACTTGACTGAGATACCAGATAAGTAGATTGATATCGATGTTTCAGTCCAAGGCGCGGCTTGACGCCAATCAGATCACTGGGGAGTTAAGATGTCAGATAAGGTTTCGCTTTTATTGTCGGCAGCGACCCTGTCGCTCGTGCTTGCTTCGCCCGCGTTTGCCCAGGACGAAACGCCGGCCGCGAGTGCCCAGCAAGGTGCGCCGGCCGTAGCCGACCAGGCGCCGCAAGGTGCTGATATTGTCGTGACCGGGATGCGCGCCTCGCTCAGCAACGCCGCGCAACTCAAGCGCAATTCCGATCAGGTCCAGGACTCGATTGTCGCCGAGGACATCGGCAAGCTCCCCGATACCAACATCGCCGAAACGCTGCAGCGCATTCCCGGCGTGCAGATCTCGCGCAACACCCGCGGCGAGGGTAATTCCTACGAGGTGAATGGCCTTGCTCAGGTAATGACCACGGTCGACGGGCGCGAATTGTTCAACACTACTAATCGCTCGGCTCACTTGCTCGACTTTTCGTCGGACATTCTCTCGGGCGTCGATGTCTATAAGACTGCGACCGCCGATCAGATCGAAGGCGGTCTTGGTGGCCTTATCAACATCGACACGGCGCGACCGTTCGATTTCAAGGGCTTCCACCTGGCGATGTCGGGTGGCGCAACCTATTCCGAATTCCAGGACCGCGCCGGGCCTCGCGTTTCCGGCGTCGTGTCCAATCGCTGGCAAACCGGGCTCGGGGAGGTCGGCCTTCTCGTCGGAGGCCAATTCGAGCGCTATTACTCGGCGGGTTACCAGAGCGCGGCGAACACCTATTCGGACAAGACCAACCTGTTTGACGTGAACGGCGATGGCGCCGTCGGTTCGGCGGCGGACACGGTCACGATCCCCGGCCAGATTACCGAAACTTACGAGACGGGAAATCGCGTTCGCTCGTCGATCTATGGCTCGGCACAATGGCGGCCGAGCGACAGCCTCGAGTTCCACCTCGACGCGCTCTATTCCTATTCGGGCGGGCACTCGTACACGCAGCAGCTTGGCGTGAGCAACGCCGGCTCGAGCGGAATCGGCGCGCCGACGTTCAAGGACGGATCGACCGTGCCATCGAGCTATTCGCTGGCAAATGCGACGGTGAAGTCGGTCGCCAATGCCTATGACAACCCCTATTATACAACCAACATCGCGTTCGGCGGTAAGTATACTAGCGACCGGTTCACGCTGAGCGCAGAGGGATCGTACGTGCGAAGCAACGGGCCGTTCTACGCCAGGAGCGGCACGCTGCAGACGACGGCACCGCGCGCCGACATCAGCCTCGAAGGCAATACGCCTGATGTCGCGGTGTCAGGCGTTAACCTGAGCGACCCGTCGAGCTATAAGTCGGCGAGCTATTTCGAATACGCGACCTACAACGATGGCCGCGAACCGTCGGCGCGCGTTGACGCGAGCTATGATGTCGACGCCGGCCCGATCAAGACGTTGATGGCTGGCTTTCGCTGGGCACATCATCGCGCGATCTATGATTTCACCGACGAAGGCGCGAGCGCGACGACTCAGCCGATTTCGGCGATCACCACCCTGACCCCCGACGATCTCTTCGCCGATCAGGACGTCTCGACCAACCAGTGGGCGGTGATCAAGAGCAACTTCATGAAGGACGCCCTGCGCACGCGCGCCTTGTTCGGATTGTCGCCAGACGATCCAGCGAAAATCCCCGGTAACCATTACGATTATCGCGAGACAACGCTTGCCGGTTATGCCGAGGCGAAGTTCGCCTTCGGCATCGGGTCTCTTCCGGTCGATGGCAATGTCGGTGTCCGCTACGTCCGTACCGACGGCAAGCAAACCGTCCTCGTCGCTGATTCAAATGGCAACTACCAGCCGCTCACCGGCGGCAAGCCCTATGATGACTGGCTGCCCAGCGTGAATGTCCGGTTCAAGTTCACCCCGGACTTCTTCCTGCGGCTGGCTTATTCGAAGGCGATCACTCGGCCCGAATATGGCAATCTGTCGCCGGCGGTGCTCCTCAACCCGACCAATTTGACGGCGAGTGCCGGCAATCCCGCGCTCGGCCCGACGAAGGCCGACCAGTACGATGCGTCGCTTGAATACTATTTCGGCCGCTCGAACTATGCGTCGCTGGCGCTGTTCCAGAAGGACGTGACAGGCTTCGTGCAGACCTTTGCTGCACCCGAGACGATTGATGGCCAGCAGTATATGGTCACCAGGCCGCGCAACAGTGGCGCAGGCAAAATTCGCGGGTTCGCGGTCACCTACCAGCAGTTCTTCGACTTCTTGCCGGGCCTGCTGAGCGGTTTGGGCCTCCAGGGCAACTACACTTATGTCGACAGCGCCCTGACGTCTTATGGCCTCGATTATCGCGTGCCGGCCGCGCAGCTTTCAAAGAATTCCTATAATTTGACTGGAATCTACGAGAAGGGCCCCGTTTCTTTCCACGTTTCGTACAACTGGCGCTCCAAGAGCTTGCAAACCAACTCTACCGATCCGATGCAGACCGTCTGGAATGCGCCGCAGCGCTCGCTCGACATCTCGACGACATACCAAGTCAACAAATGGCTCTCGGTCAAAGCCGACGTGGTCAACGCGACGATCGCCTATCAGAACCAATATTACGGCACGCCCGACCGGCCGGCGCTGGCAGACCAGCTCGACCGGTCGTACCAAGTCGGTTTCCACATCGATTTCTGACGGTGATTTAGCAATGGAACAGAAAGGCCGGGGTGGACCACATCCATTCCGGCCTTGCCATTTAGGGAGGCACGATGCTTGGGCGTCTGACGGTGCTTGCTGCTTTGTTGGCGATCGCGACGCCGGCTGGGGCGCAACTCGACGGCAATTTCGACGAAGCCAAGGTGCAAGCCTATACACTGCCGGATCCACTCAAGATGGCGAACGGCACGCCGGTAACCAGCGTGAGGCAATGGGAAACGGAGCGACGACCGCAGCTTCTTAATCTTTTCGCTCGCACGATCTACGGTATCTCGCCGCCGGCGCCGACCGATGAGCGCTTCGTTGTCACCGATCTCGACCGTCACGCGCTTGGCGGCCTTGCGGTGCGCAAGCAGGTAACGATCCTGCTCGACGGCAAGGTGGATGGCCCGCAAACTTCGGTGTTGATCTACCTACCTGCCAACGCGGCCGGGCCGGTTCCGGTGTTCGTCGGGCTCAATTTCCATGGCAACCAGGCGGTTAGCGCCGATCCCGCGATCGCCATAACGCACAGCTGGGTGGCGGCGCCCGGCGAGGGCATCGTCAAACATTACGCCACGGTAAAATCGCGCGGGATCGAAGCTGGCGAATGGCCGGTGGAGCAAATCCTGCGGGCCGGTTATGGCGTCGCCACCTATTTTCCCGGCGATCTCTATCCTGATGGCGAAGGCCAGGTCGCCGAGAGCATCCAGCCCTTTTATCACACCAGTCCGTCCTACCCGTCACACTGGGGCGCGATCGCGACTTGGGCGTGGGGGCTGAGCCGCGTTTACGATTATCTGGCGACCGACCATGATGTCGATGCGAAGCGGGTAATTGTCATCGGGCATTCGCGCTATGGCAAGGCGGCTTTGTGGGCTGGGGCGAGCGACCGCCGTTTCGCGATGGTCGTCTCGAACGATTCGGGCGAGGGCGGGGCGTCGCTCTACCGCCGCAACTTCGGCGAGACCATCCGCGTGATGAACGACTATTGGTTCGCGCCGCTTTTCAAGACGTTCGCCAATCGGGAGAATGACCTGCCAATCGATTCCAACGAATTGATTTCGCTGATTGCGCCGCGGCCGGTCTATGTCGCGAGCGCGACCAAGGATCTGTGGTCCGATCCGAAGGGCGAGTTCCTTGCCGCCAGCGCGGCGGGGCGTGTCTATCACCTGTACGGACTGAAGGGTCTTGAGACCGATACGATGCCATCCCCGGACCATTCCATCGGGAACCGCATCGGCTATCACATCCGAACCGGTGTCCACGAAATCACGCCAGAAGACTGGGGCTTCTACATCGCCTTTGCAAACCGAAATTTGCCGAAGAATTGAGGCGGTAAGCACAAGCTGGGGCCAGAAGGACAAGAGGAGAAGGAACGAGGATGGCATGGAGCATGACTAAGCAGAGCCGGATCGCATTGCCGATTCTCCTCGTCCTGTTCAGCCTCCTGTGCTCGCCCTCTCTTGCTGCCCCAGATGCCGAGCCAACCGCCACGGGAAGAATCAGCGTCGCGCTGGCCGACGGGTGGCGCTTTCATCTCGGCAATGCGAGCGGCGATCCACAGCTGGCCGATTATGATGATCATGGCTGGGAAGCAGTGTCGGTGCCGCACACCTGGAACCGCGTCGGCAACTATGGCGAGACGCGGCGTCCCGACGCCGATCTTACGCGCGGAGTCGGCTGGTATCGGCTTCACTTCCAGGCGCCTGCGCTGAAGAGCCGGCGAGTTTATCTGCAGTTCGATGCCGCTTCGATCGTTGCTGATGTTTGGCTCAACGGAATAAAGCTGGGGCATCATGCCGGCGCCTTTTCGCGTTTCCGCGTCGACGCGACCGCAGCGATACATCCAGGCGATAATGTGCTTGCGGTTAAGGTAGACAATTCCGCTCCTGATCCGGGTAGCCCGACTGCCGATGTCGTTCCGATTTCGGGCGATTTCTTCATGTACGGCGGGCTCTACCGGCCGGTCTCGCTTGTTAGCGTCGGCGAGGCGCACGTCGCGCTACTCGACCATGGCAGCCCCGGCGTGTTCGAACGCATCGATCACCTCGACGATGCAAGCGCGGCAGTTTCGGTGCGTAGCGAAATCCAAAACGACGGCAATCGGCCGGCGGCGCTCACCGTCGACACCATCGTCCGCGACGAGACCGGCAAGGAAGTGGCCCGTGATCATCGGCAGCTCACGCTCGGTGCCGGTGAACAGAAAGACAGCATTGCCGCAATCAGAATCGCCTCGCCGCATCGGTGGCAAGGAGAGGCTGATCCCTATCTTTACCACACGACGGTAGAAGTGAGATCGACAACGGGCGTTCTGCTCGACCGCCTGGTCCAGCCACTCGGTCTGCGCACGATCCGGATCGATCCCGATCATGGCTTCTTCCTCAACGGCGAGCATGTCCAATTACACGGCGTGACCATGCACCAGGATCGCGAGGGCGCCGGTTGGGCGTTGTCGCCCAACGATTATGCCGAAGACATGCGAATGGTCGAGGATCTCGGCGCCAATACCATCCGGCTGTCGCATTACGATCACGCCCAGCCCGTTTACGATATCGCCGACCGCGACGGAATCGTGCTGTGGGCCGAGCTCGGCGTGGTCAATGTGACCGCGCCCAAGGGGGTGCGCGATACGCCGCCGGCGATGATGGCAAGTGCGGAACAACAGCTAAAGGAATTGATCCGGCAAAACTACAATCATCCCTCGGTCGCGCTTTGGTCGATCGGCAACGAGGTGACCAACTGGAGCTCGAAAGGGCTGACGCCGGGAAATGCGCGGCCGATGATGACCGCGCTCGACAAGCTTGCCAAGACCGAGGACCCCACCCGAAAAACTACTATCGGCGTTTGCTGCGAGCCACTGCCGGGTGAACTGGACAAGGGCCAGGACCGTACCTCGGGCACGGCGGATACCGTCGGCTATAACCTGTATCTCGGTTGGTATTCGACCGGCCATGTCGAGGATGCGGCGCGGCTTGGTACTGTGCTGGCCGGGCTACATGCAGAGGACCCAGGCTGGCCGATCTCTGTTAGCGAATACGGTGGGGGCGGGGCGGTTACGCAGCACACCGATGATGTCCGCGGGGGCAAGCTGGAAAGCATCTACCGGCCGCAACCCGAAGAAGCCGAAACTGCAATTCACGCGCTCTCCTGGCAGTCGATCGAGCATCGCGATTTCCTTTGGGGCAGCTACGTCTGGCAAATGTTCGATTCGACGAGCGCGCTGCGTGAAGAGGGCGATTCGAGCGACATCAATACAAAGGGCCTGGTGACCTTCGACCGCAGGACGAAAAAGGATGCCTACTATTTCTATCAGGCAGCCTGGCGGACGGACGTGCCGATCCTGCACCTAGCCGAGCGCCACTATGTCGACCGCGCGTATCGAGTAGTCGCCGTCCAGGCGTTCTCCAACGCGCCCTCGGTAGAGCTGAAGCTCAACGGTCGCCCGATCGGCAAGGCACCATGCCGTAATTACATCTGTACCTGGCCCGCCGTTCGTTTGGCGATGGGATGGAACCGGCTGACCGCAACCACAACGCGCAATGGTCAAGGAGCCAGTGACAGCCTTGCGTGGGATTATGAGGGACCGCGGCGCGCCTTGCACATCCGCGTCGGCTCACTGACCGGGACGAGGCTGCCCGACGGCACCCGCTACGGCTCGGACGATTATTTCACCGCCGGGACCGGCTACACCCTTAATCCGTACAAGCGTGAACTCTATGCCGACACGTCAGGCAATGCCGCTCCGAGCAAGACGGTGATCGGCACGTCGACTCCGCAGCTCTACGCGAGCTGGCGCGCCGGCAAGGCGTTTAGCTATGCGCTGCCGCTGCCAGATGGGCGTTATAAGGTGACTGTGCACTTCTTCGAGCCGGATGGCTTGGGTCCGAGCCAGCGCATTTTCGAGATTCGCGCGACCGGCGGATATGATGGTAAAAATATCGATGTCGCCAAGCGCGCCGGCGGGCCGCTCAAGGCAACCAGCTTGACCTTTAACGCGCGGGCGGTCGGAGACGTGCTCCGCATCGATTTCATCGGCATCAAGAAGGATGCGATCGCTTCGGCGATTGATGTCATTCCGCTCGACTGAGCCGACTTTCTCACCCGAAACAAGCCCGCCGCAACGCGGAAGCGGCGGCGCGTACGCGTGTCCTGTTGATTAGCATCTTATCATCGGCTATTGATATCTCAGATCGTGAAGATGACATTTTTATAAGTCACGGAAAATGATCAGGGAGAGGGGAATCAATGGCACGTTCCAATGTCGCCTTGTCGTCGAGTGTTGCGGCAGCAGTGATATCGATCGGGCTCGCCGCGCCGGTTGCAGCCCAGACAGGCCAAGGGCAAGCGAGTACCGGTAGCCGCCAGGCCGGGACCGACGAAGCCGCGGCCGCGCAAAGCGATATCGTCGTCACCGGCATTCGTGGGAGCATGAAGCGGTCGATCGACATCAAGCGCAATTCGATCAACGTCGTCGATTCCATCGACAGCGAGGACTTGGGCAAGCTGCCCGATCAGAACGTCGCTGAATCGCTGCAGCGCATCCCCGGCGTGACGATCGACCGCAACCGCGGCGACGGCCAGTTTATCTCGGTGCGTGGTCTCGGGCCACAGTTCAACATGGTGACATTGAACGGCCGCACGCTCGCGACCGAGAATGTGGGCCGCGAATTCAGCTTCGACGTACTGCCGTCGGAACTCATTTCCGGCGCCGATGTCTACAAGAGCCCGACAGCGGCGATCAATGGCGCCAGTATCGGCGCGACCGTCAACATTCGCACGATCCGCCCGCTCGATCAAAAGGCCTTTGTCGCGGCAGGCACGCTGCAGGCGGAGCGAGAAGTGCTTGACGGCTCATGGGCGCCCTGGGCCTCGGGGGTACTGAGCTGGCGCAATGCCAGTTCGACCTTTGGTGTCTCGCTGGTCGGCTCATATAGCGACCGCAAGGTTCGGGTCGACGAGTTCGATATCGGCGCCGGCTGGGTGCGCCACAGCAGCACGGATTCCTACTACGCCGGCCGGGTTGCTTCTACCGTGGCGCCGTTCACCGACCTGTGGATGCCGTCGAACATGTCGCCGACCTACGACTTCGACGAGAAGAAGCGCGTCGGTTTTGACGGCACCATTCAGTGGAAGCCCGCCGATAACCTCCTGATGACGCTTGACGCCTTCTATACGCATCTAAACGAGCTCGATCGCCAGACGCAGATCGCGTATGATTTCAGTGGCGGAACACTGGTCGATCAAGTCGTCGAGAACGGCGCGGCGCAATATCAGAAGTTCGAAGGCGGTTTCGTCGACGAAATCCAGACGCGAACGCCGCGCATCAGCGATACTTATCTGCTCGGCTACAATCTCGCCTGGACAAAGGGCGACTTCAAGCTGACCGGCGATGTCTCCTATTCGGACGCGACGCGCAAAGGGAACGATCAATCCTATTTCTCGACGATCCGCCATACCGGCATGACGCTGGAATGGGATCGTCGTACCGGCAGCCCGATCTTCGACATGGCCTGGTCTAATCCGAACTATCCCAATGCGCCGACCGATGTCGACAATGTTGGTGCCCATTACGAAGCCGACGGCGGCACTAACTACAAGGACCAGGCGTTCGACGCGAAACTCGACGGCGTGTGGGATTCGGGCGGCGACGTTAAAGCTTATGCCGGCTATGCCTATCAAATGCGGCGCAAGACGCTGGCCGACATCGACCAGCCGCCAGCCTCACAATGCGCATTTTGCGGCGGTACTATCTACGAGCCGCTGCCGTCATCCCTATTTCATCTCACGCCAGACGATTGGTTCTCGACCTACAACGGTAATACCGTGCGCCAGTGGATTGCCTACGATCCGCGTGACTTGGTCGACGCGCTTCAGGGGTTCCAAGGCGGTCCTGGCTTCGTCGGCTATGAGCCCCCGGTTCCCAATCCAGCGGGAAGCTCAATCGTCGAGGAGCACGACAATATCGGCTATTTAATGTTCGATATCGACACGTCGCTCGGCAGCTTGCCGCTGTCGATTAATACCGGCGTCAGGATCGAGGACACCAGCTTCACCTCGAACGGCGCCGCCCAGACGGTGCTTAGCGCCAAGCCCAATGGCCAGGGCCAGAATACTATCGTCCTGTCCGATGTCGTGCCGATTGGCTTCAGCGGCCATTACACCGACATCTTGCCGTCGATGAACGTCAAGCTCAGCCTGTCGCATGACCTGCTGCTACGCTTTGCGGCTTCGCGCGTGATGACGCGGCCGACGCTGTCCGACCTCTCACCGGCGCAGAGCATCCTGACCAACCCTGGAAACGAGCAGATCACGCACGGCAATCCCGATTTGAAGCCATTTCGCGCGACGCAGGTCGAAGCCGGGCTGGAATGGTATTTCGATCGCTACTCCCTGCTTTCGGCGGCGTTGTTCTACAAAAACATCGACTCTTTCGTCGCGCTGACGACGACACCGCAGCTGGTCGACGAGGTGACCTTCCAGGTTACCGAGCCGACCAATGGAAAGGGCGCCAGCCTGAAGGGGGTCGAACTCGGCTACCGCCAAGTCTTCGCCCATTTGCCGGGCCTACTCAACGGCCTCGGGGCCCAGGCCAGTTTCACCTTCGTCCAAAGCGATGCCAACTACACCAACCAAGTTGCGGGCACGCATTACGGCTTGGAGGGGTTGTCGAAATATTCGTATAGCCTTGTGGGTTTTTACGAGAAGGGCGGCCTGCAAGCGCGTCTTGCCTATACGTGGCGCGACAAGTTCTTGCAGCAGGCCAACGGCCGCAATGGCCTGCCGCTTTATTTCGCCGGTTACGGTCAGCTCGACGCCAGCCTGTCCTATGATCTTACACGCAACATCACGCTGACAGCTGACGCGCTAAACCTTACCGACGAGGAAGAATTTACCTATTCGGTTATGCCCGACCAGACTTTCAGCTACCGGCGAACTGGCCCGCGCTACCAGGCAGGCGTCCGAGTGCGGTTCTAAGCGGAGCCAACGCGCCAAAATCGGCTCGCCGGAAATAGTACCTCCCGCCTGAGGGGACCGGCAAACCACCGGTCCCCGATTTTTTAGGCAAGCGATGAGGCGCCGATATCGGCGATCGTGCGGGCACCGGTCAGCGTCATAGCCACGATCATTTCCTTGCGAAAAAGCTCGAGCAATTGGCTCACGCCAGCTTCGCCGCGTGCGGCGAGCGCGTATAGCCAGGCTCGGCCAAGCAGGACGCCATCGGCGCCCAGTGCCAGCATTCGCACCACATCGAGGCCGGAACGTACGCCGGAGTCTGCCAGGATCGTCAACCGCCCGCCAACCGCATCGGCGATCGGCGGCAGCGCGCGTGCTGAGGACAGCACGCCGTCGAGCTGACGCCCGCCATGGTTGGACACGACGATGCCGTTGGCGCCAAGCTCGACGGCGGAACGAGCATCCTCGGGATCGAGAATGCCCTTGATGATAAGCGGTCCGGTCCACTCGCTGCGGATCCAGTCGAGATCTTTCCAGGTAATCGACGGATCGAAGTTGCTGCCGAGCCAGCCCATGTAGTCGTTCATGCCGCTCGACTTGCCGAGCACGGGTTCGAGGTTACCGAGCCGATGCGGACGGCCGTTGAGCCCGACATCCCATGCCCAGCGCGGATGGGTGACTGCCTGCCAGGCGCGACGCAGCGGCGCGTATGGGCCGGACATGCCGGAATGCGCGTCACGATAGCGCGCGCCGGGCACCGGCATGTCGACGGTGAAGACGAGAGCCTGCGCCCCCTGTTCGCGTGCCGTCGCGAGCAGGTCGCGCATGAAGGCGCGGTCGCGGATGACATAGAGCTGAAACCAGATCGGTGCCGGAACTATTTTCGTTATTTCGGCAAGCGAGCAAATGCCGACAGTCGAAAGACAGAAGGGCAGCCCCGCGGCCGAAGCGGCGCGCGCCGCCTGGACCTCGCCGCGGCGGCGGAACATGCCGCTGATGCCGATCGGGCCGAGGCCGATCGGCATAGGCATCGGACGGCCGAACCAGTGGGTCGAAAGGTCAATCTCGGCTACGTCGCGCAGCACCCGTTGACGCAGCGCGATCGCGCCAAGGTCTTCGACATTACGCGCCATCGTCCGTTCGGCATAGGCACCACCGGCGGCGTAATCGTAGAGGAAGCGCGGCAGTCGGCGCCGCGCCACTTCCCAGAAGTCGAGGGGCGAGGAAACGATCATGCCGGCGTGCCTCCCATCTGCGGGTGATCGGTCAAGCGAAACAGCCGCGTCATCTCGATCCATGTCCCCTCAGGGCCTGCGGCCGGCACCGGCCGCTGGAACCGCGCCATTCGCTTCACCCACTCGACTACCGCGGGATTCTCGGCATCGGCTCGCGCCTTGGCGGCGGCGTCATAGCTATCGTCGACATCCATGACCATGAACAAGCGTTCGCCGGCGCGAAAGATTTCCATGTTGCAGATGCCGGCCTCACGGATCGACTGTATCACCGCAGGCGGCGTGTTGCCGACGCGGTGCCAGCGTTCGTATTCCGCGATCATCGCTTCGTCGTCGACCAGATCGAGCGCGAGGCAGATGCGCTGAGTCATGCGTTGGCCCAGCCGCCGTCGATGATGTTGATCGTGCCCGTCGTGTATGACGACAGGTCGCTTGCGAGATAAAGCGCCAGTTCGGCGATTTCTTCCGTCTTGCCGATCCGGCCCATCGGCTGCCGTGCGATGAACTCGGCGCGCGCTTTGGCGGCATCACCGGTCGCCTCCAGCCGTTCGTCGAGCGACGGCGACTGAACCGTGCCAGGGCAAATCGCGTTGCAGCGAATGTTCTGACTTACATAGTCCAGCGCAACTGACTTGGTGAGCCCGATAACCGCTGCTTTCGATGCGCCATATACGAAGCGGTTGGGCACCGCGATCACCGATCCAGCGACGGATGACATGTTGACGATCGAGCCGCCGCCGCGCTCGATCATGCCTGGTAGGAAGGCGCGGATCATCCGATAGGCGGACTTCACGTTGAGGTCGAAAGAGAAGTCATAATCCTTTTCCTCAGTGGTCAGGATTGTCCCGGCGTGGACGAAGCCGGCGCAATTGAACAGCGCGTCGATGCCGCCAACCGCTTCGGCGAATGTGGTGATCGCCGCGCCATCGAGCAGGTCGACCACATGCGTCGTGCAGCCTTCGAGCGACGCCAATGCCTCGCGATTGATGTCGGCGGCGATCACTTCGGCACCTTCGCGCGCGAACAACTCGGCACTGGCGCGGCCGATGCCCTGCGCTGCGGCGGTAACTACGACACGTTTGCCGTCGAGGCGTTTCATTGCTTCGTTGCTCCTTTGTTTGGGGCAGGGGCATCCCGGCGGATCAGCCCCAGGTCCTTAAGATCGCGCCACAAGACGTCGGGAATATCGACCGCCATCAGCTCGACCGAACTCGCCACATGGTGCACCGAGCCCATGCCGGGGATTACCGACACGACCTGCGGATGCGCCAGCGGAAATTGCAATGCCGCGGCCGCAAGCGGCACATTGTATGCAGCGCAGATTTCCTCGATTGCTCCAACGCGCTCGACGATAGCTGCGGGCGCCGGCTGGTAATTGTAATGGACATTGCGGCGCCCGCGGACACCGGTAGCAAGGATGCCCGAATTGTACGGGCCGCCGAGCACGATCTTGACGCTGCGGCGCTCTGCCAGCGGCAGAAATGTTTCCAGCGATTGCTGTTCAAGCAGCGTATAGCGTCCGGCAAGCAACACCACGTCGAGATCGGCTTCGGCGAGCACTTCCTCGCACACCTCATACTCGTTGACGCCGAGCCCAATTGCGCCAACCACGCCTTGATCGCGCAATTCGCGCATTGCCTTGTAGCCGCCGGCCATGAATTCGGCGAAGCGCGCCGGGTGGTCCGCGCCATGGGCGAAGCGGCCGATGTCATGCGCATAAAGGATGTCGATACGATCGCGCAGTAACCGCTGACGGCTGCTCTCGAACGACCGCATCACCGCATCGTAGCTGTAATCGAAAACGCTTTCGACTGGCTCCGGCGAGACGAAGCCTTGGCGCGGCTGCGTGAGGTCTTTGCCGGGCACTGGATCAAGGCGGCGGCCAACCTTGGACGACACGATCGCGCTCTCCTGCGGGTCGAGCGTGGCCAGCGAGGCGCCCAGACGCTTCTCGCTGAGGCCAAAGCCATAATGGGGCGCGGTATCGAAATAGCGGATGCCCGCGTTCCATGCGGCTTCGATTGTCGCGCCGGCATCTTGGTCGGTAATCGCGCGATAGAGATTGCCCATCCCGCCGCCGCCGAAGCCGAGCGTTCCAAGGCTCGCGAAATCGACCATTCGCTACATTCCAGTTTGTGAAAGTGATATCTCAGATAGAAGCGAGGCCGCGGAAGCGTCAAGCGCTACCGACACCATAAAATCGCATTGCCGCGGCCGAGAACAGCTGGTCTTTCTGAGCATCGCTCAACTTGCCCGCCAGAACCTCGGCGTCGCGAACCCAATCGCCGTACCTGTCGCCGGTATGCAGCAGGACCGGCCAGTCGCTGCCCCACATGGTCCGTTCGCCGAAGCAATCGAGGATATGTGCCACATAAGGCCGCAGCCCGTCGGCGGCTTGGCCCGGTGCTTGTTCGGTGCGCAGGCCCGATAGCTTGCACCAGACATTGGGCATGGCAGCCAGCAATCCCAGCTCGTCCCGCCAGGGATCGAGAACGCCGTCGCTGGCAAAGGGTTTGGCGCCATGATCGATGACGATTGGAAGATCGGGCCAACGCGCTGCGAAACGACGTAAGGCCTTCAGATGCCGAGGCTGAACGAGGGCGTCGAAACGCAGGCCGTGTGCGATCATCGCCTCGATCGAGCGAGCAATATCGGACCGCGTGATCCAGTCGGTGTCACCGATGGCCTGCAGCATCGGGCGCAGCCCGACCAACTTGGGCCGACGGGCCAGGTCGGCGATCCTCTGCGGTGCGTCGGCGCGGTCGAAATCGGCCCAGCCGACGATCCCCTTGACAAGCGGATCGTTACCGACGACCGTGCACATCCAGTCGGTGTCCCGATCGTCGGGCTGCGACTGCACGAGAATAGTGCCGACTAGGTCGAGTCCCTGCGCATGGTCGCGCAGGTCATCAGGCCCGAAATCACGATGAATCCGCGGCCAATCGGCATCGGGCCAACTCTGACCCGGTCCGCCGATCGTCCAGAAATGCTGGTGTGCGTCGAAAAGCCGCATTGCCTCAGAACATGCCGAGGATGCGCTGCAAGGCCGCCTGGAAATGTGCTGCAACCGCTCGCTCGGCGGCGTCGCCGTCGCGTGCCTCGATCGCGCGAAGAATGTCAAGGTGCTCGCGCAGCGTATGCAACGCCAGCGGCTGGGTCACCAGTCGCTCGAGCCGGATCAATCGGACATAGTTCTTCAGCCGCCGCGCAGTTGTCTCGACCAATGGATTACGAAGGCTGGCAAGCATACCTCCGTGGAGTCGCTCCTCGACCGAATCGAGCTCGGCCAGAATGTCTGGCCCGAACGCGCCACCCTCGATCTTTTCTTTCAGTGCTTCATGATCGCGTATCATCTCGGCAATCGTTTCGACATCGCCTGACTCGGCAAAGCTGCGTGCGGCGGCTCGCTCGATGATGGTACGGAACTGGTAAGTGCTGCGCGCCAGCTCGAGATCGGGCTTGAGGAACTGAATGCCCGACCGTGGGTGGATCGTCAGCACGCCCTCGGCTTCGAGGACCCGTAGGGCGTCGCGAAGAGGCTGCACCGGAATTCCCAGCAAATTGACGAGCTCGTTCTGCGACACGAAGGCACCCGCCGGCACGGTGCGATCGAACAATCCTTCCAGCACCTTGCGATAGGCAATGTCGCTCAAGCGCTCGGTTTCGCTCGCGGTTGAGCGACCGCGATTGGGCGTCAAAGTTGCGACTTGCGTCATAGGTTCCCCTGCAATATCTCTATCACAAACTGATATCTCAAATATCGCCATCTGGCCAGAGTGTAGTGGGGAATATGCAGATAGTCGACTTCCGGATCACCCGCTTTCAGTTCAGACGGGATCGCGTGATCGGCGACAGCCAAGTTCGGGCCGATGCGGTGCATCTCGCCGCGCTGGAACTGGTGGGCAAGAACGGCGAGGTCGGGCTCGGCTTCGTCCAAAGCCTGTTCCATCCACTGGCCGCTGAAGCCGAATTGGCGCGCATCTTCCGCGAGGAAGCTTGGCCGGCAATCGAGGGGCAGTTGGCGGGAGCCCTGGCGCATCGTGTCACGCGCCCTCGAGGCGGCAACAATCGGGGCTTTTCGATCCCGTTCGGTGAGGCCCTCCAGCAGGCGGTGTGGGATCTGTTCGCCAAGTCGGTCGGGCTGCCGCTGTGGCGGCTGCTCGGCGGGCGCAAGGACAGAGTGCGCGCCTATGCCAGCGGGCTCGACTTCCACCTCGATGATCATGAATTTTCGGAGCTGTTCGGCCAGGCAGCGTCCCAGGGTTTCACTGCTTTCAAAATCAAGGTTGGCCACCCGGATTTCAGTCGCGACCTGCACCGGCTCGACTTGCTCAAGAAAGCGGTCGGCCCCGACGCGACGGTGATGATCGACGCGAACGAGGCTTGGTCCCCAAAGCAGACTATCGATAACTTGCAGACTATAGAGCGCGCCGGGCACCGCATTTTCTGGATGGAAGACCCGGTACTGCGGCACGACTTTTCCGGGCTCAAACTGCTGCGTGGCGCGGTTGGTGCGGTGCAGGTCAATTCGGGGGAATATCTCGACGTCTCCGGCAAGCGTGCGCTGATCGAGGCGGGCGGTGCCGACATGATCAACGTCCATGGCCAGGTTACCGACGTGATGCGGATTGGCTGGCTCGCTGCCGAGCATGGCGTGCCGATCACGCTGGGCAACAGCTTTCTTGAGATCGGCGTCAACGTGGCGCTGGCGCTGCCCGAAGTTGAATGGCTCGAATACAGCTATCAAAATTTCGAGCACTTGGTCGAGCAGCCCTATGCGATCCGCGATGGCTTCATTCACGGCAGCGAGGCGCCGGGTCATGGCTTGGTGCTGAGCGAGGCGGCGCGTCGCGACTGGCGTCGGCTAGAAATTCTTGCAGACGATGACCTCGGCGCCGCGCCGCCCCAGGTGCGGCTTGCCGGCTGAAGCATCGTTCGCCAGCGACCCAGCAACGTGCAAGTAGAGGTGGGATGGAAGACGCTAGCCAGTCGATCGCTTTCGATTCTGTCCATCGCGAGATAGGAGCGGGGCCGTTCGCATCCGGCAGCACAAAATGGGTGCTGTTGGTCTCGATGACCGTGGTGTTCTTCCTCCTCCTGTCGCTGTACTGCGGCGTGCTGTCGGTGCTGCTGCCAAATCAGATCGAGCGGCTCGATCATGCGCACAAGGCCGGCGATCTGGCAGTAGTATTTGCCATCACCTCTGTATTCAGCACGATCACGACGCCGGTCGCCGGCGCATTATCGGATCGAACGCGCAGTCGCTTTGGCCGGCGAACGCCGTGGATTGTTCTTGGTTCGTTGATCGGTGCGGCGTGCCTGGTCACGGTATCGCAGATGACCGCATTGTGGGCGATCACCTTGTTCTGGGTCGGGGCCACGATTGCGCTCAATTCGATGCAAGCGGCGATTACGACGATCGTCGCCGATCGGTTTCACGAAGACCAGCGCGGCGTCGCTTCCGGCTTCGTCGGCGCGGGAATGACCGCGGGCTGCACCGTCGGGATTATTGTCGCCGGGCTGATCGCGCCGAATTTGACGGCGGCCTACGTCCTTTTCGCGGTGGCGGTCGCCGTGGCCTGCATCGCGTTCGTCCTCATCAATCGAGAGCCGCGATTTGCGGGCGGACCGGCCGGACCCTTTCGTCCATTCGAGTTTCTGCGCGGCTTTTGGATTAGCCCGCGCGAGCATCCCGACTTTGCCTGGGCATTCCTCGGCCGGTTCACCATCTACTTGGGGTATCAGGCGATCGTCACTTACCTGCTCTACATCCTGCAAGACTATATTCGCCTGTCGGTCGCGCAATCGAACGATACGATCGCACGGCTCTCGACGATCACTTTCGTCGCGCTCGTGATCTCGGCATTCGGCTCGGGATTCTTGTCGGACCGCTGGGGGCGGCGCAAGCCGCTGGTGTTCCTCTCGAGTATCACTATGGGTGCGGCGATGATTGTGCCGCTACTCGCGCCGACGGTGACCGGGATGATCGGCTATGCTGTGCTGATTGGCCTTGGCTACGGCGCGTTCATGTCGGTCGACATGGCTCTGATGACGCAGGTGCTGCCCAAGGCAGATGGTGGCGACACTGGCAAAGACCTCGGGCTGCTGACGACGGCCGTCAACGTTCCGCAAATCCTGAGCCCTGTCTGGGCGGCATGGCTGCTCAACATGACGGGCGAGGATTATCGCTCGTTGTTCATTTCGGCGATCGTGTTCGTGTTTGCCGGTTCTGCGTTTGTCTGGCCGATCCGGTCGGTGCGGTAGGAGGCCATACCCATCGTACCGCCAGCTGGCTCGGCGCCAACGAAAAAAAGCCGATCGTCGCGCTATGGCTTTCCTGAGCTTGTCGACCGGTGTTTCAACGACAAACTACCGCCGGCGGAATACCGGAGCGCGTTTTTCGATGAACGCGGCGCGGCCCTCGCGGGCATCCTCCGTCGCGAAGCAGATCGCCTGGAGGTCGCGTTCATATTCCATGGCCTTCTCTAGCGGCATCGAGACCGCCGCGCGCAAGTTTAGCTTCGCCGTTTCCGCTGCGATCGGGGCGCGGGAACTAACCGTTTTTGCAAGGCTTCGGGCATGGTCCATCAGCGCCTCCGGCGCCACGATTTCACTTACCAGCCCCCAGCTGAGCGCGGTCTGCGCATCAATCGGGTCGCCGGTCATGATCATTTTGGCCGCATTCGACATTCCGACCGAGTGCGCCAACATCGCCGCCATGCCGCCGCCACCGATCCAGCCGAGCTTGATCTCCGGTGCGGCAAACTTGGCATTGGTCGAGCAAATACGGATGTCGCATGAAAGCGCGGTCTCCAAACCACCTCCAAGCGCATAGCCATTGACCGCTGCGATGCTGGGCTTGAGGAGCTTGTGAATTGCGTCGCAATAGTCATCGCGATTACGAAAGTCCCAGGGGGTCGCATAGCTATTGAGGGTGGTGATATCGGAACCCGCACAGAAAGCCTTCGGGCCGGCGCCGGTGACGATCACGCAGCGGATTTCGGCGTTGCGGTTGCATTCTTCCGTCGCCTCGATAATCGCCTTCGACATCTCGGGCGTGGCGGCGTTGAGCTTGTCGGGGCGGTTGAGAGTAATGGTAGCGACGTGGCCTTCAACGGCGAACAGCAGGGTGTCGGTCATGCGTCGATCCTCGCGGTGCGACTTGCGGTATAAGCGTTTTGAAGCGCATCGAGCACGGCGCCATGCGATCGCCCCGCCAAGGCCTCGCGAATGAGACCCGATGCCATGGCCTGGAAAGCTATCGCGCCATCATGACACGGGCGGACATAACCGCGTTCCATCGTCTCGGCCGTGTTATGGTAGAAATTTTTCCAGGCGGCATTAACGGAAGCGTCTTGCCAGGCGTCGCGCCGGCTCGGCTGCCCGGCTTCGGCGGAAATGAAGCGCACCTGCGTGTTGGCGCTCATCAGCCAGCGCAGATGATTGACGAGGGCAGGGGAGATCTCCGCGCGCGCGGATATGGCGATGCCAGTGCCGCCGATCGTCGAGCCAGGTAGGCCGCCCGACATTGCACGCGGCGCATTGCCGAAGCAAATTGCACGTCGTTCGCTGCTGCCGACTGCGTAGTTCACATAGCCATAGACCAGCGGACACAGCACAACGTCATCGTGGCGCGCCATGTGCTCCAGGATTCCGATCGGATTGGCTTCACGCACGATTGCCGGCATCCGGCTGGCGAGGGTTGCCATGAGGTCGAGCACAGCGCGGCCGGTTTCCGTGCCAACGAAGCGTTCCGGGTCCAATTTGGCCGGTGGTTCGCCGAGCGCGACGGCGATCGACTGGAAGGACAGTGCAGCGTGCGGCCCGGCGAGCGACAGCGTCACCGGCGCACGCTCCGACAGGGCGACGACTTCGTGCCAAGTCTGCGGCAAATTCTCTTCGAGCAGGTCGGCGCGCGCGGCCATTACTTGCGTTGCAGCGTCGAGCGGTAGCGCCCATTGCCGGCCCGCGAAACGGTAGCTGGAGAAGGAAGGCCCAATTGTATCGCGGTCGATTGACGCAAGCGTGTCTGCGTCGAACAAGTCGCTGATCGGCTGCAAACATCTCTGCGCAACCGCTTCCCCGATATGGGGATGGTCGAGGACAACGAGATCGTATCGTGCGCACAGCTCGGCAATGGGGGCAGCCTCGAAACCCTCGAGCGTTTGAGTGTCCCAATGAATCGCAAGCGCGTCGATTGCCGGATCAAGCTGCGCCGCTGCGGCGCGCAAGGCTTGGTAACCCCGCGGATGGTCCCACGTCAGGCCGAGATAGGAGCGCATCAATGCTGCCGTACCGCGCCGCTGGCGAGCAGGCGCTCGATCGCGGTATCGTCGAAGCCCGCCTCGGCGAGAATTTCGCGGCTGTGCTCGCCGATCAAAGGCGCGCCGCGCTCGACTGTCGACGGCGTTCGGGAAAACCGGATCGGGAAACCCGGCGCTTTCACACGGCCTTCGGTCGGGTGGTCATATTCGACAAAGGTGCCGTTGTGCGCGACTTGCGGATCAGCGACCACGTCCTCGTAGCCGTATACGGGGCCTGCCCAAATATCGTGCGCGCGGAATAGCTCGAGCCACTCGGCGGTATTTTTCGCCGGCAGCTTCTCACGCACTCGCGCAAAGATTGTGTCGCGATGTGTCCAGCTATCACGCTCGTCGTCCATGTCGGCAAAGCTCGGCTCACCAATCAGCGCACCCAGCGTCGCCAGATTGGCAAAAGCCATAGCTAGATAACCGTCGGCAGTGGCGAACACCCCGTAGGGTGCACGGATGTAGCAATGCGCGTG
>Ga0164242_10000698_pt1 | contig 40457 bp, 37 predicted proteins | sample OricomgcompostMG_FD_108783 | JGI IMG/M metagenome (GOLD analysis project Ga0164242, IMG submission 108783) | Miracle-Growth compost microbial communities from Emeryville, California, USA - Original compost - Miracle growth compost (MG) ... | reverse complement strand
GGATCGCGAGCAGCCCCGGAGCTAGACGACTGTCCTTGTGATCCCCCGCCTCCGTAGCTCAGCTGGATAGAGCAAGGGCCTTCTAATCCCGAGGTCGCAGGTTCGAGTCCTGCCGGGGGCACCTGATCGTCGAAGTTCAAACCTGGTACCAGCGAAATGGGTTCGCGGGTACTCAGGCTGCCCTCGTAGGCGGCGGGGTCCTCGGCCCAGGTCTGTGTGCGTTGATGGGTGCCGGGGTCGAGCAGGATGGCGAACGGGCGGGCCAGTTCAGCGTGGACTTGGTTGTTCTCATCGAGGTAGAGCTTGGTGAAGAATGCCTGGTTGCACAGTCGGCGGGTCTCGTCGTCGCCGCGTTCGTAGATGCCGGCGGCGTCGCCGAGCAGGTTGAGGCTGTCTTCTAGCTCGGCGCGGGCGGCTGCGTAGTCGCCGTGGAAGACCTCGATTCTGGAGTTGATGTGCTCTAGGTCGGCGCTGATGCGGTCCTGCTCGCGTTTGAGGGCGGGTAGGGCGATGGCGTCGGCGTAGTAGGCGTGGATGAGTTTGGTCTGCTCGGCTTCGAGCTGGTCCCGCCGACTGGTCAGCTCGGCCAGTTCGGTCTCGGAGGTGGCGAGTAGGTGGTCGAACTCGGCGGCGAGCATCCCGCGTAGCTGCTCGCGGACGTGCGGGGGGACTCCGATGGTGGCGTGGTAGTAGTCGATGACCAGTCGCTCGGCGTCATCGAGCAGGATCGCGCCGCGGGTGCAGGGGGTGGCCTTGCGGTGCCGGCCGGCGCACACGAAGTAGGGGTAGATGTCTCCTGATCGGCTCTTGGCGTTGGAGACCATCATCCGGGACCCGCACGAGCCGCAATAGAGGCTGCCTTTGAGGTAGTGGTCGTGGCGCTGGGTGCGGTCCCCGGCGCTGTTGTGCGCCATGAGCGCGTTCTGGACCTGGTACCAGACCTCGGGCGGGACCAGTGGCTCATGGGTGCCGGCGTACTTGACGCCGCGGTAGATGATGTCGCCCTTGTAGTAGGGGTTGGCGAGCATCCGGTGCAGTGAGGAGAGCGAGATCGGCTTGGCCGGCCGCTTCGGGGTGGCCGGGATCGTCAGGCCGCGGGCGACCAGCTCGTCGTGGAGCTGGGAGAGCGTCCAGTTCCCGGTTGCGTACGCCTGGAATGCCCAGCGGACCAGCTCGGCGCGGTCGGGATCGACTTGCACGGTGCGTACGACGCGGCCCATCTCGTTGCGGAGGTGGACGTTGAGGTAGCCGACCGGGGCCTTGGAGGGGGTGCCGCCGGTGGCGGCCTTCTGGGTCATGCCTTTGACGACCTCGGTGGCGAGGTTGCGGGAGTAGAACTCCGCGATGGTGGACATGATGCCGTGCAGCAGCATTCCGGAGGGGGTTTCGTCGATGTTCTCGGTGGCCGAGACCAGCGTGACTCCGGCGGCTTGGAGGGCGAGGTGGATCGCTACGTCGTCGGCGCGGTTGCGTGCCAGCCGGTCCACCTTGTGGACGATGCAGTACGCGATCCGGTGAGCCTTGACGTATGCGATCATGCGTTGCAGATCGGGCCGGTCGGCGCTCTTCGCCGACTCCCCGGCGTCGACGAACTCCGCCACGATTCGCGCGCCGATCGCGGCGGCCTTGTGCGCGTTGGCCTGTCGTTGAGCCGGGATGGAGAATCCCTCGTCCTGGCCGCCCTTCTCGGCCTGTTCCTTGGTCGAGACCCGTAGGTAGGACACGGCCAGCGCCAGCTCGCGGGCGGTCCCGGCGGTCAGGACAGCCGGAGCCTGCTCGGCGGACGTTGAACCGATGGCTCGGACTTGTGCCGGGCTGGGGCGGGTCATCGGGTCGTCTCCTCCCCCGGCCGGCGGGAGGCGTCCACGATCGCCACCCCGGCGTCGGAGAGTGCCTGGTCGATGTCGGCGTAGTGCTCCGGGTTGCGGGAGAACCGGTCGAGCTGGGTGACGATGCAGTAGCCGACGTGACCGGTCGCTGCCCGGTCGAGCAGCCCGCGTAGGCCGGGGCGGTCGAGGGTCATGCCGGAGTAGCCCAGGTCGATGAACTCCTCGGTCACGGTCAGGCCGAGCAGGTCGGCCGCGCGGGTGATCGCGTCGCGCTGCCGGTGGACGGCCGCGCTCTGGTCGGCTGGGGACGGTGAGGCGACCCGGATGTAGGCGACGGCCGGTAGGTCACCGGTCTCGGACGGCGTGGACTGGTCGGTGGGGCTCATTGTGGCGCTCTTTCTCTGGACTGCGGTAGCGCGCCTTCACCGTGTGCGGCGGTGAAACAGTCCTAGAAAGAAAGCACCCAAGCCAGCTTGGGTTCCGACGTTCCGGAGCCGTGGCTCCGGGGTCCTGATATTGCCTGTCCACCTCACACGCTGGGTGCGAAGGCGTTGCGTCTAGTCTACCGGTCCTTCGATCTGCGGGAGCGAGACGCGCTGGGGCTCGCGCTGCTCACGTTCGGCGCAGGCCTGCTCGTAGCGGACCAGGGCGTAGCGCAAGTAGGCGGCGGCCAGCTTGTGCAGGTCGGGCGGGTCCCGATGGACGGCGCGGATGCTGAACTGCCGCTCCGCGTAGGGGCGGTAGTCGGTCTTGCGCTGGTACTTGCGGCCCATCGCGCTACTCGTCCTCTCCATCGCGCAGGAACTCCGCTTCGGCCTCGGCGCGGCGGTTCACGTCGGCGATGACGAAGGCCACGAAATCCTCGTCGCGGTGAGTGATCGAGGTTTCTGAAGATGAGGGTTCGGGGTCCTCGCCGGGCCAGGTGGTCTGCCGGGTGGGCCGGTCGCGGTCCAGTCGGGTGCCGGACAGGGCGACCCATTCGCGGAGCCGCTGCTGGGCGGCGTGGAAGTCGGCCAGCCAGCCAATCGGGGCGGAGGCGTGCTGCGCGGGGTCGTAGGCACCGAGCCAGTGCAGGTGCAGCGCGGACAGTTCCCAAACGAGTTCGGGGTGGCGGTGCCAGCACGGCGGCACGATCGAGGCGGGCAGCCCGAAGGTGTGCCGCAGCCAGTCGACCCACTCGTTGAGGGCCAGCCATTCGTACTCGGCGTCTTCAGCGGTCAGGGTGCGCCAGTTGACCGGATGCGGCACGGCGACCTCGACGGAGACGAAACCGTCGTCGTCTGGGTCGCCGTCATCGTCTGGTCCGGCAACGTCGCTCGGCGCGTGCGCGGTGATCTCGTCGGGTTCGTCGCGCTCTGGCTGGAACTCGTCGTCAGCGCCGGTTCCGGGGTGGTCGGGAGGCGGGGTCGTCATGGTCGGTGTGGTCCTTCTCGGAAGTCGGCGCCGGTCGGATGCCGAAAGCTGCGTCAGGTGGTCAGCGGCCGATGCCGTCGCGGTCGGCGGCGGCAGGAGCCGTGTGGGCTTGGGCTGGCGGCGGGAGTTGATCGCGGCGGGATGCGCCGACGGTCGAGCGGTCTGCGACGGTGCGCTGGTCCCGGCCGGCTGGGTCGCGGTCGACGGCGGGCGTCTCCCGGTTGCTGCCGGTCCGCCGCTGCACCTCGTAGGTGGTGGTGTTCGGGTCGTGCGCCATCCGGCTGGTCACGAACTGCTGGTCGGTGACCTGTTCACCGTTGACGGTGTGGGTGTAGTCGCGCACGTAGCCCTGGGCGAGGAAGTCGTCGCCCTTGCGGAACCGCTCTGCGGATAGCTCCGCGCCTTTCCCGAACTGGATCAGGTCGTGGTAGCTGGGGTCCAGTTTCGTGAAGCTGCCGTCGTCCTCACGCTGGTAGTGGTTGATCCCAATCCGGGCGTAGAAACGGGCTTGTCCCTGGTCGCTGAAGGTGAGCTTGGGGTCGGTGGCTATGAACCCGTTGATGGACTGCGAGGTCTTGATGTCCACGGTTGCCTCCGTCTGTTGCCTCGGTGTCACGCCGGGTGATCGGCGCTCTACCGGCCAGGTGCGCGACAGCTCCCACCGCGCTGGGCGGGCGGACCTGCACTGAGCGGGTTACGCCGCCGCGCGGAGGGCTTGTTCGATCTCGCGGCGCTGCACAGTGAGCTGGGCGGCGTCAGGCCGCTCGGTCCAGGGGCGAAGGTCAGCAAGGATCGGCGGGGCGGCGCGCAGGAGGACGGTGCCCGTGCCGAACGGCATGGTGCGCAGCGCGTCCGGGGGCAGGATCGGCACCCGGCGGATCGAGCGTTGATGCGACCGCCCGCCGCCGGGGTCGGTGGTGGTGGAGTCGGTGGTCTCGTCCCGCTCACCGATCAAGGTGGAGAGGTCTTGCAGGTCGCGGCTGTGCGAGGCGCCACCAAGGATGATCTTGACGATGGCAGCGTCCCAGATCGCGGCCGCTGAGTTCTCGCCCCACTTCTGCCGGGCCTGGGCCATCGACTGGAGCACGGTCAGGGTGGTGATGCCCGTGCCGCCGCCGTCGGCCATGAGGATCGGCAAGGACGGCAGGGGCGCGAGGTTGCCGATCTCATCCAATGCCAGCAACAGCGGAGGATCGAGGCGAGCACCGGGTGAGCGAGCGGCGTGACGACGGCCAACCTCGGTCAAGTCCTCGATGAACGCCGCCACCAACGCAGCACTGGCGCCGGCCCCGGCACCGGTCGCCAGGAGATAGAGCGTGCCGTGCTCTCGGAGGAAGGCGTCAGGGTCGAAGTCTTCTCCCTTGCGTGGTGTCACCGCATCCAGCACGCGGGGATCGGCCAGCGCGTTGAAGGCCAAGCCGACGCCCTGCCAGATCGAGTCACGGGTGCGAGGGTCGGAGTCGATCATGGACCCCAGCGAGTCCGCCCACCCCTCTGCCGCACGAGCGTCGGTCTGGAGGATGTGGACGGCATCGGCGGCGGCGGTCGGGTTGAGTGCCCACTGGTACAAGGTCCGGGCATCGCGCCCGTCGAGGGCGGCGGCGTGCAGCAGAGCTTGGATCGCGGCGGCGGTCTTGCCCTCCCAGAACCCGCCGCCCTCCACCCCGCCGGAGCCGAGGCCGGTGCCAGCCGCGAGACCGGCGGCGCGGATCATCGCGGTCAGCGGATCGTCGCAGCCGCGCACCGGCGACCAGCGCAACCCGGCGGGCAGACCTGGGGCGAGGCGTTGGGGGTCGAACACGGCGACCGGCCCGATTCGTTCGCGGGCTGTGAGGGTGACCGTGAGGTTGTCCGGCCGGGTGGAGGTGGTCACGACCGGGCCGGGTGCGTCGAGGATCGCGTTGATGACGATGTGCAAGCCCTTGCCGGAGCGGGGCGGGCCGATCAGCAGCGTCGAGTCCTCGACCGACGCCCACACCTGTCGGCCTTTCGCACGCCCTAGCAGATACCCCACCTCGGACGGAGCGGGCTTGTGCAGCGAGGGACGCAGCGTGGCGGCCCGGCGGCGCAACGCTCGTCCGGAGGCGACGCGGTTGATCTCGATCCCGGTGGCCAAGCCGGCGCGCCGGCGAGGATCGCTGCCCCCGCTCTGGGCGCGAACCAGGCGCATGACCAGCCATGCGACAAGGCCGATCGAGAGCAGCAGGACGGCGACAACGGTCCAGTAGGCGACCGGGTTCAGGCCGGGTGCGTGCAGTGCCGTCGCGGGCTGCGCCGGGTGGGCCAGCACGGTCAGCCCAGCACCAAGGCTCCCGGCGGGCTGACGGATGCCGGTGAGCCAGGCGGCGATGCTGCCCGCGACCCGCAACAGCCCGGCCAGCACACCCGCAGCAGCGATGCCGGCCAGGCCAAGGTTGACCGCGGCGTCGTTGCCGGGCCGGGCCTGACCTGTCACCGTCGCCACCGCCGCGACGACCGGGCGGGGGCGGTTCCGCGGACGATCGTGCCCGAGCCGGTGCCGAACAAGATCAGCTCGTCCACCCGCCGCGGCACCCTCGGAGATACCGGAAGCAGAACGGTGCCGTTCGCGTCGGCGGCGACACTCGTAGCCACGACAGCGACCAGCACCAGCTCGCCCGGCAAGAATCCCTCACCCCGCAGCATCGGCCCGTCCGCGGAAGTGGCCGGCTCCGGCTCGTCTTCGTCCGCCGGCTCGGGTGTACGGGGTTGGAGGATGTCGGCGTACCGGGACCCGTCGGCCTCGCGGACCTCAACCCGCACCGGGCCGCGGGCCTGGTCGGCGATCTTCGCCAACACAGCACCCAACTCGCTCCGGGCAAACGGACCATCCGAGTGCTCGATGCCGCCACGGCGGATGTCGTCGACGACGATCCGCGCCTGGCCCGTGTCGTCGATCGTGACGACCATCTCGGGCAGAACCGCCGGTATCGCCGACGCTGGATCGGGGTGTGTCTCAGGTCCGCTGTGGCGTGACATCACGAGGCTCGCATCCGGGCCGTGGTGTCGAAGATGGCCAACTCGTCGGGGTGGAGCTGGTGTTGCACGATGAAGGAACGGTCTTTGATCCGCCACAGCCCTTGCCCGGTGCCGAGTTGGGGCAGCATCTTCTGCTCGGTGCCGGTGAGGTTCAGCGTTGCGGCGGTGGTACCGAGCTGGTCGGACTCTTGGCGGTAGATGATCCGGGTCTCGGCGTTGGCCAGCAGCGAGGTGGCCAACGCGTGGGCGGCGGTGCCCTGGTCGCCCACGTTGTCCAGGTCGGTCAACTTATGGAAGATCAACATGTTCGCGATCCCGTAGTGGCGCGCGAGGCGCCAGTGGGCGTCCATGCGCCGCAGCAGGGCTGGATGTTGCATGAGCTGCCAGGCTTCGTCGTAGACGACCCACCGCTGCCCGCCGTGCGGGTCGAGCAGGGCCGACTCCATCCACGCCGACGAGCAGGTCATCAGCACAGAGATCAGCGCGCTGTTCTCCGCCACTCGCGACAGGTCCAGAGAGACCATCGGGAGGTCAGGATCGAAGGCGACCGTGCTCGGCCCGTCGAAGATGCCGGCCAGGTCCCCGGCGACCAGACGCCGCAGGGCGTGACCAACGATCCGGCCGTCTTCCGCGAGCCGTGGGTCCTCGGTGGTGTTGGGGTTGAGGATGTGGTCGACCACCATCGGCAGGATCGGCGTCTGCGAGCCGGCGACGGCGGCGGTCAGGGCGATATCGACGGCGGTGTGCTCGACCGGCGTCAGCGGCCGGCCGAGCACGGTTTCGGTCAGCGCCCCGATGAGGTCTCGGCGGCGGGCGGTGACCATCGCCGCCCACTCCACGTCGGAGACCCCGGAGGGTCGGCGTCCGGCGTCGAGGGGGTTGAGCCGGTTGGGCAGGCCGTGGCCGAGCACGATCGCCTGTCCGCCGACCGCGCGGGCGACCGCAGTGTGCTCGCCCTTCGGGTCACCGGGCACATAGACCCGGCGTCCGAACGGGATCGAGCGGGTGTAGAGCGCCTTGGCCAGCGCGGACTTGCCGGCGCCGACGATCCCGGCCAGCACCACGTTGGGGGCGGTGATGATGCCGTGCTGGTAGAGGACCCAGGGGTCGTAGACGAAACTGCCGCCGGAGTAGAGGTCCTGGCCGACGAACACGCCCTCGCCGCCCAGGCCGCCCTCGGCCAAGAAGGGATAGGCCCCGGCGAGCGCGGCACTCGTGTCTTGGTGGGCCGGCAGTTTGAAGCGCCGCCAGGCTCGCAATGCGGCCGGTCCGGGCTGCCCGCTGCGCGGCAGGTAGGTGGTGGCGGCGCGTTCGGCGCGTTCGGCGTCCAATTCGGCTCTGGTGGCTGCTTTGCGTTCGGCCGCGTCGGCGGCGTAGGCGTGGGCGGCGGCCCGGCGCGCTGCCCGCTTGTCGCGGCGGTGTTGTCCGGCTCGGCCGACCAGCACCGTCGAATACAGCTTCTTGTCGGCTCGGGAACTCATCGGTGGTCAGCCACCTTTCGTCGGCAGAACACGGTCTGCCGTTCAGGTGCTCCGGTTGCACCGCCCTTTCAGCGCCTGAGTGGGTCGCTGTCTCGTCGCGCGGTCGGGTCGGTGCCGAACGCCGACGATGGGGCGAGCCGTCCGGTTCGGCTGCGTGACTGCGCGGTGCGGGCGGCGTCGATGCTCGGCTGCCAGGCGATCCGTCCGTTGTGGTTGAACGCCTCGTTCAGCGCCCCGTGCGCTTGCCGTACCGAGCCGGCCGCGCCACGCAGGTACTCGCCAGCCACGACCGCATCAGAGCGGCCGGCCGCGTGGTCGCCGTCGTCGTGGGCGGCGCGGTCGGCATTGCGCTCATGCCAGGCGGCGAGCTGATCTAGCGACTGCTGAAGTGACGCCAACGCAGTCGAGAGCGACCCGAGCACCCGATAGCTATCGGCCGGGTCGGTGAACGTGCGGCTGGCGTGTGCCAGCCCGCGTAGCGCCTCGGCCGCTTCGTTAGCGTCGGCGGCGGGGTTGTCGTAGCTTCGCATGGGTTCGCTTCCTGTCCCCTGTATCGCGCCCTGTCTGGATGCCGGTCAGGTACGCCGGCCGCTCCTTTGACCCGCGTAGCGCCGAGCTACAGGCCGCGGCACAACGGCAGTGCAGCGGCGGTGAAGGCTTGGGCTTGTTGGCCGACCAGGCGGCGGGTTTCGCAGGAGGCTTGGACGGCGGCCTGTTCGATCGCGGCGACCGCCGCGTCCAGTTCGTCCACGGTCGGCGCGGAGATGGCGATGAGGCCGATGTCGCGGAGCACGCCGTGGCCGGCGATGAGGTCGGCTTCTTGTTGGAGGACGTCGCGGTATTCGGCGGTCTGTTCGGCGTCTTCGATCTGCCCGGCCTTGGTGCGTTGGGCGGCGTCGGAGAGGTAGCCGGTCTTCTTCTTGCGGATGTCCCGTGCGGCCTGGTCGGCGCGTACCGGGTCGTAGAGCAGCGTGAACGCCCGCCGTACTCCCGAGGACAGGAGGATGGGGGCGAGGAAGCCGGGATAGACCTGCGAGCGGGGCCACTCGCTGACCCACAAGACGACGTGGAACGCTGAGTCGGAGCGCAGCCGGTCCCAGGTTTCCTCGACCGCGACCGGGCCGGCGGTGGCGAGGTCTCGGCCGAGTTCGCTGCGCTCCAATGTCGCCGCGACCGCCGGGTCGTAGGCCGAGCGCAGCATGACGGCGAGTTGGCCGGGGGTGTACCAGTCGCTCGGGGCGAGGTCGGCGGCCCGCAGTGCCGTGGTGAGGGTGCGCATCTCCGCTCGGAGGACGGCGGCGGTGCCGCGCATCCCGTGTCCGGCCGACCGGATCGCCCGCGCTGCGGCCTTCATGTCCAGTGTGAGGGAGAGGGTGGTGACGTGGCGTTCGGCGGTCGGCCCGGCCCGCTCGATCAACTCGGCGTAGGTGCGGGCGACCCAGGAGCCGTCGTCGCTGCCGTGGGCGGCCCACCACTGCTCCAGCCCGGTTCCCGAGTCGGGCACGGTGCGTTCGAGCACTTGCAACCGGGCGATGCGCCCGGAACGGCACACGGTGGCCAGCACCCGCCCCCACGCGGTGACCCGGCGTTGCTGCTCGTCGGGGTCGAGCAGGATGAAGCTCGGATGCGTCACCTCGACCAGCGCCGTCAGCGTGGCGCGGTGGGGGTCGTGGACCATGACCGCCCCGGTGTCGGGGTCGAGGTACTGGCGCAGCGCAGCCGCGTCACCGGGCAGGGCAAGGGTGCCGGCGGGGCGGGGCTTGGTGACTCGCCACCGGTACACCGTCTGCCCGAGAACGGCCCGAAGCGCCCAGTGCCCGGCCAGGGGTATCCACTCGATCGCCTTCCGCCCCGCGATGGGCAGCCACACCAGCAGCGCACACAGCCCGCAGACCGGCGCTGCCAGCAGCAGGCCCTTGCCGCCGGCCGTGTAGAGCGCGCCGATCAGCGCAGCGGCCCCGACTCCGAGCACGATCACCTGCGGCAACGACAGACCCAGCAACAGTCCCCGGCGGGTGAGCCGCGAGAACTTGACCGGCGCCAACCCGCGTTCGGAGTTCACACCGGCCATCAGGCATCACCCTCGGACGACTCAGGCGGCGGGGACGTTCGCGGTGCCGGTGTCGCCGGGGACGGCATCGGACGCTGGTTTCGCGGAGCCGCCGCACTCGGTGCCCCTGACGTCGGCGGTGTAGCCGGGGCTGGCGGAACCGGGATCGACCCTCGGCTCGGCCCGCTCAGTTCGCTATCCGAACTCCCCGGGGGTGGTTGCCCCGCGGCCTGTTGGCCAGCATCGGTGTGCTCTTCGGCCGCGTTGGCGACCGCGCGCCCGGTCTCGGGTCCGGCCTTCGCCGCCGCGGTGACGGCCTGGGCTCCCGCGACGACAGCCATGCCCTCCGGGCCGGCCGCAGCCCCTTCGGCACCCGCCTCGCTCGCGGGTGCGCCCGACCCGCCACCACCACTGCCCCCGCCGGGTTGCGGCAACCCGCCGCCGCCGTCACCGGGGCCGCTGCCGCCGCTACTGTCCGAACCGCCGCCGAGAACCTTGCGTGCGTTGGAGAGTCCCGGCAGGGCAGGCACGGGGATGGGACGGTTCATCGCGCCCTTGGCCTCGCTCTCGGCCGACATGGCGTGGTAGAGGTCGAAGCCCACGAAGGAGATGAACTTGTAGGCCATGTAGGGCGCGAACGCCGCGACGAACATGAGCACGATCCCGGCGACCGGGTTGGAGATCGAGGACAGGTCGAGATTCAAGGGGGCGTTCATCTGGTTGATCGCGACCAGGAAGATCACGACCACGACCAGCTTGGAGACGATCAGCGCCGCGACGAACGACGCCCACTTGCTAAACCAGCCCCGCGCGTGATCCCAAGACTGGCCGGACAAGGCGATCGGGGCGAGGACCACCGCGACCAGCAGCAGCGCCTTGCGGATCAGCAGGGAGAACCACACGATCGCGGCACCCGTGATAGCCAGGCAGCCGAGGAAGATGATGATCACCGCCCCGGCTCCGGGGGCGGACAGGCTGATGGCGCCGATCCCAGCGGCCAGGGCAGCGATCTTGCCGCCCATCTCGTCCAGGGTCGTGCCGGTCGCTTGAATGATCCCGACGCACAGCTCGTCGACGATGGTCAGCGCCAGCCCGGTGAGGGTGACGACGAGGAACGAGCCGAGCACCGACTTCGCCAATCCGATCCCGGCTCGTTGCAACGCGCCGGGGTCACGGCGGATCAGGCCGGTAATGAGCTGCAAGCAGAAGAACAGCAGCATCAAGAAGACGGCGACGCCGAACAGGACGTCGTAGACCTTCAGGTAGTTGGGGTCGGTGACGTCGACCAGCGTGGTGGAGTCGAACAGTTGCCAGACGCCCTTGAACATCCATTCGGCGGCGTTGCCGACGCCTTGGGCGATCCAGTCGAACGGCGCGGAGATGACGGTGGCGGCGGCCTTGCCGGCGACGTGGCAGACGGTGGAGATGACCGGGACGTTGCAGACACCCATTGGAATGCGCCCCTCAGATGCCTTGGCCGACGTTCCAGAAGAAGTTGATGAACGCGACCGCGCCGCCGGTGATGATGGCCGCGCCGCAGGCGATCAGGACGCCGGTCTTGCCGCGGGTGGCCAGGTGCGGGTTGGCCGAGTGCGATCCGAAGGCCCACACCACCGCGGCGACGATCAGGGCGAGGACGGACAGGATGAGGCCGACGGTCATGACAGCGCCGACGATCGTGCGCAGCGCGGCGATGCCGGGCAGGCCGTTGTCATTCGGGTTGACGTTGATCGGCCCTGCCGCGGCCGGAATGGCGGCGGCCACCAGCCGGGTGACAGGTAGGACGGAGATCATCAGCAGGGCTCCTTGCAGCGGCGCGGGACCCGCGCATCACCGGTGAGAGCGCCGGATTGCTGGCGGGATTCATCCCGCAGGTGCGCGGGCTGTTCCACGCGGCGAGAAGCCAGGGAGCAAGGACCGGCTAAAGGGTGGGGCCTATGCCGAGTAGGAAGTTCAGCCACGCGATCGCGGCCCCGTCCAGTGCGGCGGCGCCAATGGCAACCAGCAAGCCCGTGCGTGCTTTCATAGCTGCGCTGTAGTTGCCGTGCGACGAAGCCACGGCCCAGGCGGCGGCGCAGACGACGATCATCACCACGGCGACGATGAGTACGATCGTCATGAGCGCGCCGATGACAGTCTTGAGCTGGCCGGCGCCGCCGACACCGTTGAAGTTCGGGTACACGCCCGCCGCGATCACGGTGTACGCCAGCGAGTGGAGTGCGGTTGGGGTGGTCACGCCCGTCAGGTGCGCTATGTGGCCAGTCCGAGCGGCCAGCGCGGTTAGCGAGTCGGTCAGCTGAGGCGGCGGACGGTGGTGATCTCGTCGCCGAACTCAGACAGGGTGCCGTACCGGACGTTCTCGCCCGTCTGGGGCGCTTGCACGATCTTGTCGCCGCCGAGGTAGATCACGACGTGGTGTGGCACGGTCTCGCCGCGGTAGGTGTAGAAGATGATGTCACCGGGTTGCTTGTCGGCCCAGGCGACCGCGGAGCCGTCATGGATTTGGTCGCCGGTGTAATGCGGCAGCCGCAGCTTCCCGCCCGAGGCTTGGTAGGCGGCGTACATCACCAGGCCGGAGCAGTCGAACCCTGGCCCGCGGCCGTCTGACCCGATGCCGGAAGGGCCGGTGTAGGTGCCGCCGCCCCACACATAGGGCAGGCCGATCTCCTTCTCCGCGGCGGCGATGAACGCCCCGGCGAACCCGGGCGGCAGGTTCCCCGGAGGGTTAGTAGCGGTGTTGCCGGTGAGGCACTGCCCGCCGCCGGTCAGGGTGACACCGGTCAGGGCGCTGGCGATTTTCTCGGCGACGGGCTGGTAGTTCGCGTACCGGTCGGGGTATTCGGAGACCTCGACTGCCTGGGCGGCCGCGCCGGGTGAGAGATTCTGCCAGTTGGGGATGTCGAGTAGCCCTGCCGGTGAGCCGTGGTTGGGTCCGTCCGGACCGCCGTAGAAGGCTCGGCTGGACCCGATCGGGTCCATCAGGTTCGCCACGGACCCCCAGCCGGTCGAGGGCCGCATCTGGAACAGCCCGAGGCTGTCGTGGTCGGAGCCCTCGCCGTCGTGCGGGTAGTTCGCCGAGTCCGGGTAAGCACTGGTATTGGCGAGCACGCGCAGGGTGGATTCGGTGAGCGCGGCCATCAATGCGATCAGTTGGCCGTTGGCGTCGATGTTCTCGGCGTTACCGGTCGCGATGATCGCCGCGGCGCGTTCGAGCTGCGTGTGGTTGAGCGTCACGGTCTGCCCGTCGGCGGTGGTCGCGCTCAGGCTTTCCGGGACGGTGCCGGAGACCGACAGCGACGGCCCCGACAAACTGCCACTGCCGTTGTCATTGCTGGTGGCGCAGGTGGCAGCCTGGGCGGTCGCCGGGTCGAACAGCGCCGCGAGCGCGACCAGGCCGACGCCGGGAAGCAGCAGAATCAGTGCGGCCACGATCACGAGGGCTTTGCGCCACATCGCCACTCGCCTCGGCTACTTGAGCGGGTCGTTGAGTTCGGACAGCCGCAGCGTGTGGCAGCGGGGCCAGGACGGGCTGCATGTCTCGAACACGGTGAACGACACCGGCTCACTCGTAGCGGCCTTGTCGCCGTACCAGATGCCGGTGCGGTGCCGGGTTCCGGTGATCGTGATCGCCGTCGTCCCGGGCCGGAGCTGCCCCTGCGCCTGCGCCAACGCCTCGGGCCACGTCGAGGGCACCCTGGCGCTGCTGATCGTCAGGTGCTGGACGACCTGCAAGACGGCCAGCTGGGCCCACTGGTCGGTGGTCGGCTCGTAGCTGGCGACATCCCCGATCAGGCCCGAGGTTTCCTCTCCGGACGGGTCGGCGTCGGCCAACACGGGAGCCTCATAGTCCGATGGCGTGTAGCCGGAGGTGGTGTCCCAGTCGAACAGCGCCGACGCGACCGCCTTCGCGTACACCACCGGGTCGTCGGTCTGCGGCAGCGTCGCCGGTCCGGCCTGTTGCGGGGCCGACGTGTTCGGCGCGGTCCCCGAGGGGCCGGTGGCAGACGTGCCGACGCCCGGCGTGCTCGCCGGGTGGCCGGGGCCGCGGACCAGGCCGTAGACCCCGACGCCGATCGTCGCCAACGCCAGGACACCGACAACAACAAGAACGATCAGGCGACGAGGTGGGGTGGACACGATGGGCTCCCGGACGGATCGGCAAGTGGATGGGCTCGCCGGTCAGGTGCGCCACCCGCGCCTGCGCTGGCCGATACACCGCCCGCATGAGCTGGCGCGGTGAGCTGTGGGCGGGAGTGTCAGAAGCAGGCGGCGTGCGGTGGCCGGTCCGCGGCGCGCTCGTCGTGCGGGCGCTCAGTCTGCGAGTCGGTGTCGCGGGCCGTGGCGATGTCGTCGATGAAGGCGATGCTGCCGCCGAGGTTGGCTTGCACTCGCTGCCATTGCGTCTCGCTCAGCCCGGCGGCGATCTCGGCCGGGTCGTAGTGCTGCCACCAGCCGTCCATGTCCTCGATGGTCGACAGGAACGCGCGCAGCCCGTACCGCTTGACTGGCGCCGGTCGCGGTCGGTGCGCGCTGGACCCGTCGCCGTTGTCGTCAGACCGGTCCGTCGGGGTGCCGGTGGCGCGGGTGATCGCGGCTTGCGCGGCCTGGACCAGCTCAGCCGAGGGCTGGCCGTGGTCGAGCAGCGTGAGTTCCCGGGCGGCGTGTTCGCGGACTGTCGCGGGTTGGGCCGGGTCCTGGGCCAGCCGGGCGAGGGCGTCGGTGGTGGCGGCGGCCTGCACGGTCAGGTAGTGCGGGTGGATCGTGCCGTCGGCGTCCATCGCGGCCAGCTCGCGACCAGCGAGTTCCCGCAGTTGGTCGGGAGCGTCAGGGTCGTCGGCGATCCGCTGGACCTCGGCGACGTGTTCAAGCGACCAGTACGAGCTACGGCCGGTGATCGCCCGCGCCGCTTGCCGGCGTGCCTTGCCTGCCCCGGCCACACCGAGACCGGACACGTCCGATCTTCCCGGGTCTGACGGTGGTGCAGAATCTGCACCACCGTCGTCTCCCCCGTGGCGGCGCGGGTTGTGCTCGCTGCTGAATCGGGTGGCGTGCTGACGGCGGGCGGCGTCGGCGGCGTACAGCTGCCGCAGCTCCGCGTACAGGGCTGCGGCCTCGGTCGGGGTGAGCGGCTTGCGGGTGGTGTTCTCGTGCTGCTCGGCCAGCACCTCCGCGAGCCGGGAGGAGATGGTCGAGTTCACCCAGACCTTGATCCGGTCCCAGCCGAGCTTCCGGACAGCGGCCAGGCGGCGGGCGCCGCAGACCAGGGTGCCGTCCGGGGTGATCGTGATCGGCTGCAACAGCCCCACCGTCTGGATGGAGGTGCACAGCTCGTCCAGGTCGCCGAGGTCGCCGCGGAAGCGGTAGCCGACCCGGATCGAGTCGACCGCCCGGTCCAGCTCCACACCGCCGCCGTTACGCATCGGCCTCACCCCACATGAGCGCGGCGGCGATGCCGTGGTGCGTCAGAGCAGCGATCACGTTGCGGACCAGGGCGGTGTCGTCGAGCAGGTCGCGGATCGTGTCGCCGAGCAGCAGCCGGGCCAGGACGCCTTGGCGGGTTGGGCGTCCTGGCTGTGGCCGGCCGCCCAGCAGCACGCCGACCAGTGCGGTCCAGGCCGTGCGGTCGAGGTCGAGTTGAACCAGGATCGCGGTGTCGCGGCGCAGCGTCTCGTACGCCGCGGGAATGCTGCCCGCATCAGCCAGGCGCGCGGCCACGTACTCGACCACCGTGGCGGCGACTGGCTCGGGCCAGCCGAGCAGCCGCAGCAACGTGGTGGCGTCGGCGATGACCGGCTCGGTGTCGTCCTGATCGGCAGCCTGGGTCCCCCTTGCCGCCCCCGGGGAAGCGTCGGGGTCAATGGTCTGGGTGGTGAGGGTGTCGGTGTAGTCGCCGGCGCGCAGTGGGGCGTCGGAGTCGGCGTGCTGGCTGCGGCGCGCCTTTTCGACCGAGGTCAGGTGCCGGTCGGCGTGGTTCTCGGCCGAGAGGCTGACCTGCACGGCGCGGGTGACCACGGCCCACGGATCGGCGGCGCGGCGTACGCCGTCGTGACGCATGGCCAGGAACGCTGCCGTCGCGGCCTCGCCGGGGTCACGGTGCCAGGTCCGGGCCAGCGGCGCGTAGCGGTCGATGGCGTAGGCCAGCAGCGCGCTCGCGTCGGGGTCGTCCCGCCACGCGTCCGGCCCGTTGTCATGCAGGCGGTCCAGCAGCACGCGAAGGCCCGCCGAGCTGGCGAATGCCGGCTCGTTCTCCTTACCGGGCCGGGAGGCCGGCTCTGGAGTGGCGTCTGGTGGCTGGTACGCGGACATGGCAACCCATAGGTGCGCGACCGGTCCCACCGAGGGATATCGGAGCCGAAACCGTGCCGCGCCGAGCACTTGGTCAGCTCATCGGCGGGTGCCGGAGCGTTGAGCGGTCGGAGCTGGCGTGCTGGCCGAACGCTGTGAGCGGCGCCAGCCGTGCGCGGGTTGTCGACAACGCGGTCCGCAGTTCGGCGCGCGCCTGCCGGTGGGCGGCGGCGTGGGCGACGACCGCGCGGGCGGCGGTACGGCTGGCGATCCGGGTCGCCAGCTCGGTCGGGCGCAGCCACTGCACCGTCACCCCGCCCCCACGGGCAGGTGCCGGTCGTGGTGTCTGGCGGCGTCGGGAGGGGTCGTGCACGGCCAGGAGGTTGTGCGGTGATTCGGCGCCGGTCGGCTGCCGTTGCTCGTGCCGCGGGTGGTTGTCCCCGTGGGGTGGGTTGTCGTACGCGGTCGGCCGGTGGTGCTCGTCGGTGCTCATGGCGCTGGGCTCCCTTCGGTAGTGGTCTCATCGGTGGGCTCGTCGCTCGCGGTCTGCGTGGCCTCGGGGGGCCCCGGTCGCGGGCTGGCCAGGCCAACCGCCGCTGCTGACAGCGCCGGCACCGGTTGGCGTGCCGGCTGGGACTTGAACCAGCGGCCCACGGTGGAGGGGTGCACCCCGAGGCGGGCGGCGATCTGCCGGTTCGTCAGACCGGTGTGCTCCCGTAGGCGCAGCGCCTCCCGCACGGCCTCGCCGGCCACCCGATCGCTGTGGGCGGCAACGACCGTGCCCGGTAGCTCGCGCGGCCGGGGACGGGTCTCGACTGCCGGTACGCCCTGGTCGAGGTGTTCGACGTGATCGGCGTGATCGGCGTACGCACTGGTCACGTCCCTCAGCGGGAGAGCGTCACGGGCAGCGGGGGTCGGGCGGTGGGTGAGCTGGACGGTCAGGTGGGTGGTGGCGACCAGCACGACCGGTGGCACGGCCGCCACCAGCGCGGCGAGGATCGCGGGCACGCGGGCGTCGGCGGCCACGACGGCGTGGCTGGCGTTGGCGAGCACGGACACGCCCGCTCCGGCGAGCAGCAGCGTCCACGGGTAGCGCGCTGCGCGTCGTGGCTGTCCGGTGCCGGTGAGGGCGACCACGGAGACGGTGGCGATCACGATCACGCCGTCGACCAGGAGCGGCCAGACCCAGGCCCGGTCCGCGCCGATGCCGCAGCGGCGGGCGAGGTCGGACAGCGAGGTGAACGACAGCCAGAACGCGCCCAGCGCGATGAACACCGTGCCGCTCACCGCCACAACCAGAACCCCGCGTCGCGTTCGTCGCGCGGTGGTGTCCGTCGTCGGTGGAGTGGTTGGTTCGGTCATGGGCCGCGCCGATCCATCGCGGTGGGCGGCGGCGCGTTCGCCGTCGGACGGTGGGCGGTGGTGCGGTAAGCCGAGGCCAGGGTCGCGGTGATCTCCCGCTCGTCCAGGCCCGTACGGGCCGCAGCTGATCCGAGGATGCCGCGGGCATCGTCCTCCGTAATGCCTGCTTCCGCGGCGCGGCAGCCCGCCCAGAACAGTGCCCGGTTCCGGTTTCCTTCTGGCTGGCCGGCGAGCCACGCGCCCAGCCGGACCGACGATCCGAGGACAACACCCCGGCCGAACTGTGCAGACTGGTGGGCAGGCGGTGCGAGTAGGTGTCGCAGGGCGCTCGCGTCGAGCGGGTGCGGGTGCCGGCCGGTCGCGATCAGCGTGTAGCCGCGCTGTCGGCCGCGGGCGGTGACCACCCGCGAGGGCGGAGCGATCACGTAGCCGCCGACCCCGCGGAAGTCCACGTGTAGTGCGGGCAGCGACCACGACTCCTGACCGTGTTCCCCGCTGGCGGGGTAGTAGAGGTGCAGCCCGCCGGACGGGGTGCGGACCAGACATGCCCAGCCGCCGACCAGACCGGCGCGGCGAGCGCGTGCCAGTGCCGGGAAGCCGGACCCGCCGGGGTGCACGTCGATGTCGAGCACGTCGAACCCGCCCGCGTCGCCAGCGGCCTGACTGTCGGTTCGGCCGGTGGGTAGGCCGATGTTCGCGGTCGGCCAGCGTCGCCACCACACCCTGACCTGCTCGGGATCGAGGGTCGCGTCGAGATAGCCGTGGCGGGTCAGCGGGCGTTTCGCGCCCGACGCGCACGGGAACACCGCCAGCCCCGCCGCCGCGTACGCGGCGGCGGCCTCGCCCAGCGGCAGCCGCGTGGCCGCGGCCAGCACCGCAGCCGGCGGCGACAAGACGGGTGATCGGCTGAGGGTCATGGTCACCACCCCACGGCTGCGGCTTGTGTCCGCCCGGGTTCGGTTGCCGCGGCTGCCCGCCGGTCCGGAGGCGGGAGTAGATCAACCCGGTCTGCGCCGCGCTCGGCCGCGTGCGCATGTGCGGCGCGTGCTGGCCCGGTCTGGTCGGTGGCGCGGTCCAGACCGGATGGTGTGCCGTCGCCACCCGGCGGCTCGGGCAGCCAGTCCAGGATCGCTAGGGCGATGCCGCGCACTCGCTCGCCGGTGGCCCGGATGACCTCGATCGGGTTCTGGCCCTGCACGGTCGACGACCAGGAGGCGACATAGGGCACCGTGTAACCCGTCGAGTCGAGTCCGAACGCGGTGCACACCATCAGGGCGACCGACTCGGCTTCCACCTCGCCGATCCCGCGGTGCAGCCCCTGGGGGCCGCGGTCTCCGTGGTCGAGGGCGATGTGGCCCAGCTCGTGGGCCAGTGTCTTGATGCGGGCGGCGTCGTCCATGTCCGCCCGCACGGTCACGGTGCGGGCGGCGAAGTCGGTGACCCCGTTCGCCCCGCCCAGCACGAGCGCGTCCGGCGCGTCGCTGAGTGTGTAGCCGCGCTCGGCCACCGCGGCGGCGAGACCGTCCCATAGTCCGGCCGGTGCCTGCCCGGCGAGCAGGACCGGGCGGGGCCGTTCGGGGATCGGGTCGCCGGCGGTCTGCGAGACGTCCCACACGTAGGCGGGTTTGACCGTGACCATCTTGGAGCGGACCGTCTCGCCGGGCCGGGGTTTCTCGCCTCGGTCGAGCTTGCGCCACGACTCCGGATCGGTCGGGTTGGTGCTGGCGAACCGACGCGTCACCGGCGCGTAGATCATGTAGCCGGGCTGGCCCTTGACCACGTGCCGGCCGAGGGTGTTCCACTGCTTGATCCCCGCGACGTAGCTGGGGACCGGATCGGGCACCCGGCCCTTCTCGTACGCGTCCTGGTGCTGGGCGAAGATCAGCAGCGTGTTGCCGAACGACCGGGACCGGAACCGGGCCGCGAACGCCACCGCCGCCGCCCAGTCCTCGCCCGACACCAGACGGCCGACCGCGCTCTCCAGCCGATCGGACAGCTCGGCCAGCTTCGCCTCCCGCGCCGCCTGATACTCCTCGGCCGTTGCCCGGGGCCGTGTTTGTCGTGTTCGGGTTGCTCTCGTGCGTGGTGGTGTCATCGCGGGGCCTCCTGACCGGCACCAGCCGCGCGGGCGGTGCCATCGATCAGGTGCGCCCGGCGCGCCGACCCACGCAAGGAACCGCGGGGCGGAGTGGCGACGGGGATGGCGGCAGAGGCGACACATCATCGGGTCCAACTCTGAGTTATTGCGATACGATGTGTTCCAACTTTTAGTTGGACTCCTTATCGTAACTACCAGTTTAGGCTATGCCAAGGGAACCGCCTGAGCTAAACTCTTGGTTGGACGAGAGGCAAGAGGTGTTCGCCCGCGGACGAAGGACAGTCATGTCAGCCGGATCAGACGACAAGCCGGACTCGCTGGCCGGTCGCCTGGACCTGTTGTTCCGCACCAAGCACTCCGCCGGCGCCGGCGAGCCCACCTACCAGGAAGTCGCCGAGGCCATCGCCCAGGCCGGCGGCCCGGCCGTCACCGGCGCGTACTTGTCGATGCTGCGCAACGGGCACCGCAGCAACCCCCGGCGCGAGCTCCTCGCCGCGCTGGCCCGCTACTTCGGGGTGCCGGTCGCCTACTTACTGCTCGACGACAGTGACCCGGCAGCCGCCGACGACCTCACCAGCCAACTCCAACTGCTCGTCGTCCTGCGCGACAGCGGCGCCGAACGCCTGGCGCTGCGCGCGCACGGCTTGTCCGAGGGCAGCCGTCGGGTCTTGGCCGCGATGGTCGAGCAACTGCGCAAGGCCGAGGGACTGGCCGACGACGACGAACCCGCCCTCGACACTGGCCCGTCAGGTCAGCAGCGGTAGCACCACCGCACACACGGCCGCGCCCACCGTGGCACCACCGACGACCTCGACCACCGTGTGTCGCCCGAGCCGAACCCGGCTCCACCCCACCGCGGCCGCGACCAGGAATCCGGCCAGGAAGATCGGCCCGTACAGCACTGCGAAGATTACGCTGCCGGCGGCCGCCGCGCACGCATGGTTGGACACTCGCCACCGGGTGTTCACCGCAGCAGCGACCGCGAGGCCGGCGACCATCGTGATCGCCACGGCGACTACTCGGTGTGGCCCGCCCAGCAGACTGACGAGAAGCACTCCGGCGGCGGCGCAGGCCAGCGTGACCAGCAGATACGCCACCCGCACACGCCGCGATACCGACCCTCCCGGCCAGGGGTGACGCAGCCGCCACGTCACCGCATACGGCAGCACCGCTGCGAACCCGGCGGCCAGCAGCCCCCACCCGGCACCGGCCCACCCCTCGCTCGCAGCGCCCACACCGATGCACACCGCGACACCGAGCGGGACCGGGCCGAGCGCCTCAGACACCACCCGCGCCGACCGACGCCCATTCAGGCGAGGGCGATCCAGCGGTTGCATCACGCCGATCACGCTGTCACATCCGACCGGTGTCGATGCCTCGGCTGCCACTCGCGCGCCAGTTCCAGCAGCGGGCGAAGCTCCTGGCCGGCATCCTGCTCATCTCCGCCGTCCAACGCGGTCTCGTCGCGGCCGGTGTCGGTCACCAGGCCGCTTAGCAGCGTCGCAGCCCGGTCCGGGGCCAACGTCGGCATCACCTCGCCGACACGTGCCGCCAGCGCGACGTCGCGGATCTCGATCATTCGCCGATACAGCCGAAACGAAACGTCCCGGCCGCACAGGTCCGCCCACAGCGACGGTCGTTGGCCGAGCACCACCTCCGGCATCGCCTCGGTGAGGTCTAGCCACAGCGGGCGCAGCCGCAGCAAGGCGACGCGCTCCCGCACGCTCGTCCCCGCGTGGTGCCAGGTCGTGTCGGCGGCGGGCAGCAGCAGCCCCACCCCGATCACGGCCGCGCCCGCGACCAGCACGATCGGATCGAGTCGGTGGGCGAGCTGGCGTACGCCGCTAGCCGCGCTGTCCTCGTCGACGACCAGCTCGACAATCTTGATCGCCGAATACACCACGCCCAAGACCACGCCCGCGCCGACCACCCGCAGCCCGATCCGCAACGTCGCCCGGCGCACCCGTCCGCTCCGCGTGACCACCACCTGCGCCAGTTCGATCAGCGCCACGCCGAAGTAGGCCACGGTGATCGACCAATACGCCGCGATCACCGGCAGATGGCCGTAGCGATCGGTGAAGTGTGGTGCCTCTACCGGCAGCCGCGCTGCAACGAACAACCCCGCCGACGCCCCGACCGCCGCCGCCAGCACCGCGATCCGCGTCTCGGCCCACCGAGACCGGTTGCCATGCCCGACGAGACCGCGCAGCGCCACGAGCATCGCGAACACCCCGAACATGCCAAACACATGCTCAATCAGGTCGGCGATGTTCGGTATGCCGAGCAAGCCGTCCACCCGCACATAGACCGCCGGGACGTCGACGGTCAGCGCCACCGCGAACGCTAGCAACGCCGCGCACAGCGGACGACGCTCCCGCACGTGTAGCGCCGACGGCGCGCGGGCGAGACCTCCGGCCCAAAACAGCACCGCGACCGTCAACGGCCCGGCGCTCATCCCAGCGCCGTCTCAATCCGTGCCGCCACTGGGTCGCCATCCGTGCCCATGGGCGCGTGTCCTGTGTGTTGCATGACCAGTGACGCCACGGTCTCCGCTTCGCGTTCCTCCGGGTCGCTGTAGCCGCCGCGCGCCAACGCCGCGCGAACCAGGCCGGGGTCCAGCCCCGGCAACAACCGCTCCAACACCTCGGGCGAGAACCCGCGCAACCCGCCGTGGCCGAACAGCAAGTGCATCAGCTCATGCACAATGATGTGCTGTTGATGCTGCGGGGAGGTGCCCGCCGCGAAATACACGTGATCGACCGTCGGCAGCGACACGTACAACCCGCAGACCCGACCCACCCCGGCCGGGAGTTCGTGCAACTGCATCCGCCGGCCACGACGAGCCGCGACGTTGGCGCAGAACATGTCAACATCGAACGGTTCCGGGACCCCGACCTCACGCAGCACCGATGCGTACCGGCCCCGGTAGTCCACAGGCTTCGCACGCATACACCAGCCATACCGACCAGCCCGTCCCGCCACGCGCCGATCCGATCAAGATGCGACTAGTTGGGAGGAACTCGCGCCGTTCGTCCACCAGCCCGACGTGACCGAGGCGCTACAACCCCGTGCCGGGCTCGCCATCGCCCGTTCATGCTCTGACCAGGAAGAACGGCTACCCAGAACGATCACCATTAGTAATGACGAGTCGGTCATTCTCGAATAGCCTCGTTGCCTTTCGGCTGTGAGATTGTGCGGGGCCATTCCCTTCTGCGCAAGCCACAGAAAAAACTCTCCACAAGCGGCGTTCCTTGGTCTCCCGAGTGATCGGGAGACTTTTTTCTTCTTCGGGCTTGCGCATTCATTCCTGACCCCGCTTCTCGGCAGCTGCCGAAAGGCAGCGGGGTTCCAGGGAGGACTCACATCGGGTGGGTCCGGGAGCCTCCACCGTCCGTAGGAGGACACCGCCATGACCGCAACAACCAGCCGTACCCGCAAGCGCACCCGCACCGAGCAGCCCGCCGTCGAGCCGACCGGATCGGCAACCGGCGTGCGGATCGAGCAGGTCGAACCGGCCAGCCTGATCGTGGAAGACAACATCCGCCGCGAGACGGCCCTGTCCCGGTCGTTCCTGTCCAGCGTGCGCCAGCACGGCGTGATCGTGCCGATCTTGGCCCACCCCGACACCGAAGGACGCATCGTCGTGCGCGACGGGCAGCGGCGCACCCTGGCCGCGTGCGAGGTCGGCCTGACGTCCATCCCGGCCTACGTGGTGGACGCCGCCGACGAGGCCACGGTGCGGATCGTGCAGCAACTCATCGCCAACGACCACCGCGCAGCCCTCTCCGACGCCGACCGCGCCGAGGCATGGCGGCAGTTGGCGTTGGAGGGCATGAGCCCGACCAAGATCGCTCGCGCCACTGGAGCCAAGAAGGCCGTCGTGGAGGCAGGGATCGCGGTCGCCAGCAACGACCTCGGCGCGACTGCGCTAGTCGAGCACGACCTGAGCCTGGACCAGGCGTTGGTGCTGATCGAGTTCGAGGAGGACCCCGCCACCGTCACCGAACTACGCAAGCTCGCCCGCACCAACCCCGGCAACTTCGCCCACGTCGCCCAGCGACGCCGGGACGAGAAGGCCACCCGGGAGCAGATCGCCACCCTCACCGCAGAGTACGAAGCCAAGGGCATCGACGTGGTGGACTGGCCCGACTACGGCGACACCACGACCCTGTTCCTGTCCGACCTAGCGACCGCCGAGGGCGAGCCGCTGACCGAGGACACCTACGCCGGGAAGCCCGGCCATGCGGTGTGCATCCGCGACTCGTGGCGCGGGGTCGAGGTCGGGCACGTCGTGGTCGATTGGAAGGCCCACGGCCTGCGCAAGCTCAGCCGCACCGGAACGCCGATCGGGAAGATGACCGACAAGCAGAAGGCCGAGCGGCGCGAGCTGATCGCCAACAACAAGGCGTGGACCTCGGCCGAGAAGGTCCGCCGTTCCTGGCTGACCGGATTCCTGGCCCGCAAGCGGCTGCCGTCCGACGCCGCCGCCTTCGCAGCCACCACCCTCGCCACCTGCACCAGCGAAGTCAGCCGCGCAGTGCAAGACAGCCACCGCATGGCCTGCACGCTGATCGGCGCGGACTACCAGTTCGGGCAGCCGAACCCGCTGGCCCGACTCGTCCAGGCCAATCCGAGCAAGGCCGGACACGTCACCCTCGCCCTCGCCCTCGGCGCGTTGGAAGCCGCCACCGACAGGAGCACCTGGCGTCACCCTGACCGGGCAGCGGTCGGCTACTTCCAATCCCTCACCGCCTGGGGCTACACCGCCTCCGAGGTCGAGCAGATCGTCCTCGACGCCGCCACCCATAGCACCAAAAACGACGGCGACGACGACGCGGACGAGCAGGCGGAGTCAGAGACCGAGCCGGGCCGCAGCCAGCAGGACGTGGCCTGACCCGTCCCCGGCAGGCCGGGTGCCCGCACCGCATCAGCGGGCACCCGGCCCATCCGAACGGGCACCCACCAGAAGGGAGACCCCTTGCCATGACCACCTACACCATCACCCACGCAGACGACGTGCTCGCGCTGGTCGCGGACAGCGACCGGTCGGCGCGGATCGCGCTCGCCTGCGGCATCGAACCCGGCCACCGGCTCGCCGGATACCTCACCCAGCGACACGGCCCGCTCGGTCTGGTCCGGCTGATCGTCGGCGCGGACCGGCCCGACCCCGACCACCCCTACCGCGACGAGACTCAACAACTCGTGGCCGATGCCGCCCGCCGACTCACCCCCGACACGGTGGCCGTCGCGCTGGCCCGGACCGCCGAGCAGAACGCCCGCGTACTCACCCCCGGTGACGTGGACTGGCCCGAACCGCTGGCCGACCTCGGCCACGCCCAGCCGTTCGCCCTGTGGGTCCAGGGCAACAGCGACGCCCTTGGAGGGTCGCATCTGCGGCGGGTCGCCCTGGTGGGATCACGCGTCGCCACCGCCTACGGCGAACACGCCACGACCACCCTCGCGGACGGGCTCGCGCAACGCGGCTACACCGTGGTTGCCGATGGCGGGTACGGCATCGCCGCCGCAGCCCACCGCGCCACCCTGGCCGCGTCGGGTTGCACGGTCGTGGTCCTCGCCTGCGGCACCGACCGGCCCTTCCCACCCGGCAATGCAACCCTGTTCCAGCACATCACCGACGCGGGCGGGGCACTGGTCAGCGAGCTACCGCCCGGCACTGGCCCGACCCGACAGCGGTTCACCGCGCGGGCATGGCTCATCGCCGCCCTGTGCGCCACCACCGTCGTCGTGGAAGCCAGCACCCGCTCCACCGCCCTGCGGATCGCCGAACACGCCCTCAGCATGGGCCGGACCGTGGCCGGGGTCCCCGGCCCGATCACCAGCGCCACCAGCACCGGAGTCCACCGGCTCATCCAAGACGGCGAAACCCGGCTCGTCGCCACTGTCGAGGACATCACCGAGCTCATCCCCACCGGCTGACCCGACTCCTCATCAGCACGAAGCGCCCGACCTCACCAGGGCCGGGCGCTTCGCTATGCCCCGACCACAGCACCGGCCACGTCACTTACCAGTGATCGCCACGTCGGCCCGACGTATCAGCCACAGACCCGAGCCGAGTCCGCCGCGCTACAACCGGTCGCCCTGTCCCGGCCACTGGCCGCCACCGGCGTACCAGCTGCTCCGGCCGCTGCACACGTCTTGCACCACAAGGTCACCCTGGGCTTCGTTTCCGTACCTGACCGGATGTGACGGTCTCGATGCGGGTGATGTCGGCGGGCGAGGGGTACCGCTACCTGCTGTCCTCGGTCGCTGTCGGCGACGGGCACCGTTCTCTGACCACGCCGTTGATTCGCTACTACACCGAGAAGGGCTGTCCACCTGGCTACTGGCTGGGCACCGGAACCGCCGGCCTTGGCACCGATGATCGCCGGGTCGAATCGGGCGGCGCGGTCAGCGAGGATCATCTGAGGCGGCTGCTCGGCCAGGGCCGGGACCCGATCACCGGCGGCCCGTTGGGCCTGCCGTACTTCCGTCACAAGACCGTCGAGGAGCGGATCGCCGCCCGCGTCGAGCATCTTGCCCCGGACCTGGACGCCGACGACCGGGCGACGGCGGTGGAGCAGATCGAGGCCGAGGAGCACGAGCGCGGCACCCGGCGGACCGTGGCCGGGTATGACTACACGTTCTCGGTTCCCAAGAGCGTCAGCGCGCTCTGGGCGGTTGCCGACGAGGCCATGCAAGCGGTGATCGTGCAAGCGCATCACGCGGCGATTGCGGACGTGATCGCGTGGATGGAGCGCGACGTTGCCGCAACCAGGGTTGGGCACGCCGGGGTTGCACAGGTCGCTACCCGCGGGTTGATCGCAACGGCCTATGACCACTACGACTCCCGGGCTGCCGATCCGCAGTTGCACACGCACGTCGTGATCGCGAACAAGGTGCAGGGCGAGGACGGCAAGTGGCGCGCCCTCGACGGCCGGCCGATGCACGCCGCCGTGGTCACGTTGTCCGAGCACTACAACGCGCTGCTGTTCGACCGGCTCACCCGCGAGGTCGGGGTTGGCTGGGACCAGCGCGACCGGGGCAAGGATCGCAATCCGGCCTGGGAGATGATCGGCGTCCCCGACGAGCTGATCGGCGAGTTCTCCTCGCGCAGCGCGGCGATCGACGCCGAGAAGGACCGGCTCATCGAGCAATACGTCATCGAGCACGGTCATCAGCCCACCACGAAGACGATCCTGCGGCTGCGGCAGCAGGCCACCCTCTCCACCCGGCAGGACAAGGCGCTGCACTCCCTGGCCGAGCTGACCGCGCACTGGCGACGCCGCGCCAGCACCGTGCTCGGCCACGACTCTGCGACCTGGGCGCAGCAACTGCTCGCTGACAACGTGACTACGCCGCTGCTGCGGGCCGAGGACGTCAGCAGTGACGAGCTGGCGGCACTCGGACGAGCCGTGGTCGAGCAGGTCGAGCAGGCGCGGGCGACCTGGACCCGCTGGAACCTGCACGCCGAAGCCTCCCGGCAAACGATGGGACTGCGGTTCGCCACCACCGCCGACCGGGAGGCCGTGGTCGGGCTCATCACCGACGCCGCCGAAGCAACATCGCTGCGCCTCACGCCGCCCGACCTCACGACCGCACCAGCCGCGTTCACCCGGCCGGATGGGTCGAGTGTGTTCCGGCCGAAGAACGCCATCGTCTACACCTCGACCACGCTGCTGGCAGCCGAGGACCGTCTACTCGACCTCTCCCGCACCGCCACCGGCCCGGCAATCACCAGCACCACGGCCGCCCGCGTCGCTGGCTCAGCGGACGAGCAGGGCCGGGTGCTGTCGGCCGACCAGCAGAACGTCGTGCAACGCATCGCGGTCTCAGGTCGCGCCGTGGACGTGCTTGTCGGGCCAGCCGGAGCGGGTAAGACCCTCGCGCTCGGCGGACTGCGCCGCGCCTGGGAAACCAGCTACGGGCCGGGCAGCGTGATCGGCCTTGCCCCGTCCGCGGCAGCCGCCGACGTGCTGGCCGGCGACCTGGGTATCGCGACGGAGAACACCGCCAAGTGGGTTCACGAGCACATCAAGGGCCGCTGGGACTTGACCGCCGGCCAGTTGGTGATCGTGGACGAGGCGTCGCTGGCCGGCACTCTGACACTCGACCTGCTGGCCGGCCACGCCGCCGCGGTCGGGGCGAAGGTGCTGCTGGCCGGTGATCCCGCCCAGCTCGCCGCCGTCGATGCTGGCGGCGCGTTCGGGATGCTGGTCCGTGACCGCAACAACCAGCCCGACGGCGACGGTGTCCCGGAGCTGGTCGACATTCGCCGCTTCATGAACATGTGGGAGAAGACCGCCTCCCTGCACCTGCGCCGTGGCGATACCGACGTGATCGACGTCTATGACGAGCACGGCCGCATCGTCGACGGCGACCACGATCAGATGCTCGACGCCGCCTACCGCGCCTGGCACAGCGACACCGCCCGTGGGAGGTCGAGCATCCTGATCGCCGAGACCAACGAGACGGTGATCGCTCTCAACCAGCGGGCCCGCATCGACCGGGTGCTCTCCGGTCAGGTCGCCGTGGAAGACGTGAGTCTGCATGACGGCACCGTGGCCGGGCGGGGCGATGTGATCGTGACCCGGGAGAACGAGCGCCGACTGTCTACCGGGAGGGGGTGGGTGAAGAACGGCGACCGGTGGACCGTCCGCGAGGCCCACGCCGATGGGAGCCTGACCGTCGAACGACACAAGGTGCGTGGGCGGAGAGGTCGGGTCACGCTGCCCGCCGGCTACGTGGCCGAGCACGTCGAACTCGGCTACGCGATCACCGCCCACCGCGCCCAGGGCGCCACGGTGGACACCGCCCACCTGCTCGTTCACTCGTCCTCGATGACACGGGAAGCGTTCTACGTCGCCATGACCCGCGGCCGTCTATCGAACATCGCCTACGTCGCCACCGACGAGGCCCACCTGGAAGACCACCAGCACACGCCCGGCTTCGACGACGGCAAGATCGCCGCTCGTTCGATCCTGTACGGGGTGCTCCAGCACGAGGGCGCGGAGAAGTCCGCCCACGACACCATCACCGCCGAGCAACAGAAGTGGTCGAGCATCGCCCAGCTCGCGGCCGAGTACGAGACCATCGCCCAAACCGCCCAACGCGACCGGTTCGCTGCCGCTGTTGCGGCCAGCGGCCTCGACGCCGACCAGGCCGCAGCGGTCACCGGCGGGGAATTGTTCGGCTCGCTGATCGCCCAACTGCGCCGAACCGAAGCCGACGGCCACCACCCCGAACAACTCCTAACACGCGCCGTGCAGGCCGGTGGGCTCGACAACGCCAAGGACCCCGCCGCAGTGCTCGCCGCCCGGCTCGCCAAGCTCACCACCGCTCGCTCCGGCGGTACCCGACCGCGCCGCCGCCGCTACATCGCCGGGCTCCTGCCCGAAGCCACCGGAACCATGCCCGGCGACATGCACAACACCCTCACCGAGCTACAAGAGCTGATCGAGCAGCGCGCCACCACCCTCGCCGGCCAAGCTGTCGCGGAGCAGCAGCCGTGGGTCCGCCGCCTCGGCCCACCCCCTACCGAGCCCGCGCGGCGTGCCGCATGGAAGCAGCAGGTGCGCACCGTCGCCGCCTACCGCGACCGGCACGGGATCACCGGCATCGACACCCTCGGCCCAGAACCGGCCAGCCAAGGCCAACAGCTTGACCGGCGGCGGGCCGCAGCCGCCGCCCGCCGAGCCCAAACCGAAGCCGGCCAAGACGACCCACGTCGGCGCGGAGCAGAACAGATCGACACCCGCCGCGGCCTGGGCCGATAAACGGCACCGACCGGCTGACGGCAAGCGGCCTTCACGGTTGCCGCCACGAGTTCTATACTGATAAGTGGCAGGGTGACGTTTCGCGCATAGCGCCGGGCCTCGATTCGATTCGAGGCAGCTAACCCTCTAGGACCTGCCGCCATGTGTATGGCGTCCTAGAGAAGGAGATCGCCCACCATGTTGTTCGCTGCCAGCTGGTCGCTCAGCTCCCGCCTCTACGGCCTGTTCCGGTCCTACGCGCCCAGCAACATCATCATCCGCCGCGTGCATACCCGCTCCGGTATCAAATGGGGACCGCTCGTCGGTCTGGTTGGCGTCGCCGTCTACGCCACGATCATGGCCGTGGCCGTGACCCTGCTCCATCATGGTGCGCCCGGCTGGATCAACCTCATCGTGCTGATCGCGTTCTGGGACACCATCAAGTTCGCCTTCTTGATCCCCACCTCGATCGTCCGGCTGCTACGGGTCTGCCATCAAGAACGAGCGATCACGCGCGACTACCTGCGAGAGGCCAAGGTCACCGCGACCAGCGTCTGAGCTTCGCTCCGAGTCGAAGCACCAGCCAACCTCAGCCATCGAACGGCGGCGTGGGGTGTCGTCTGCGGAACTCGGTTGGTGACACGCCGTAGGTGGTGTGGAAGCAACGGCTAGCGTACTTCGTGTCTGTCCAGCCCACCGCTCGCGCCACTTCCGCGATCGACAGGTCGGTGGAGCACAGCAGCCGGGCCATCTGCTGGACCCGCATCCGACGCAGGTAGGCCATCGGGCTCACGCCGATCGTAATGTCGAGTACCCGAACCAGCTGCGAACGCGACAGATGTACTTCCTCGGCCAGCGAGGTCAGGGTCCACGGCTCGGCTAGCCGTGAGGACAACACACGCACCGCATCCATGGCGTGCGCACGGGTGATCCCTCGTGGGACAAGTGCGTGGCCAAGTGATCGGGAGCCATCGTCCAAAGCCGAGCACCAACGATCGGGGGCGCGACCGGTCAACTCACCGTTCATGGGCTCCGGTTCCTGTCGACGTAGTGCAGCCTTGCTCGATGGGGTGGATGCGGCGGAGTCGTGCAAGGAGTTCGTTTATGTCGAACGGTTTGCTGATGTAGTCGGTGGCGCCGAGATCAAGGGCCGCGACCTTAGCGTCGCTGGCCGTGCGGGCGGAGAGCACAATGATCGGCAGGCCGTAGCCTTGCTGACGCAGTTGTCGGATGACCTCGGTGCCGTCGATATCAGGCAGTCCGAGATCGAGCAGCATCAGGTCGGGCGAGCCAGTAGAGGCAAGTTGGAGTGCCGCAGTCCCGGTGCCGACACTGCTGACCTGGTAGCCGCGGCTGATGAGGTTCAGCGTGATGACGCGGCGCAAGGCCGGTTCGTCGTCGACCACCAGCACGTGGGTCATGCCCATGATCGTGCATGAGAGTGGGGTGGACCAGTCGTGAACAACGAGAGCGTGACGGTAAATAAATGGTGACCGGCGCCCAGGGCACCGGCCTGTCAGCTCGGGTCGAGTGCCGCGAGGCGCGACGTCGTGGGTTCGGCGTCGGCGGCGAGTCGGTAGCCGACGGCGGGGTCGTTTTGCAGGAGACGACCTTGTTCGTCGTGCAGCTTCTTGCGGATGCGGTAAGCGTAGACCTTGAGGTAATTCTGTTCGTCGGCGTAGGCGTGTCCCCACACGTTTTCCAGAATCATGCGCCGGGTGCAGGTCTTACCGGCGTAACGGGCGAGGTAGGCGAGGAAGTCGAACTCCTTCGGTGTGAGATCAACTGGTTGCCCGTCGAGGGTCGCCTGGTAGTGAACGAGGTCGAGGACGAGACCGCCGACCTCTAGTAGCTGGCTGGCTTGCTCGGCGTTGGTCTCGGCGGCGTGGTGGCGTAGCGCGACGCGGACGCGCGCGTCGAGTTCGCGCATGCCGAATGGTTTGGTCATGTAGTCGTCGGCGCCCTGGTCAAGGGCTTCGACCTTGCGGTCTTCGGAGCCGTCGGCGGAGAGAATGATGATGGGTGTGTCGGTCCATGCCCGGATGCGGCGGCACACGTCGAGGCCATCGAGATCGGGCAGACCGAGGTCGAGGACGATGACCTTCGGCGGATACACGGCGGCGTCGTTGATGGCTTCGGTTCCGGTTTCTGCGGTGCGTACGGTGTGTCCGAGGGCTTTGAGCCCAACGTTGCAGGCGTTGAGCAATGCGATGTCATCATCGACGATCAGGATCGCGGCCATCTCACGCTCCCGATGAGGGCGATGAAGCCGCCGCGACAGGCTTCGTGGCGGGCACGGTCGTGGATCGGGTGGCGGCCGGTTCCCGTTCGGCTGGTGTCGAGGGGTCGGCGATCGGAAGCGTGAAGCGGAAGGCGGCTCCACCGCCGGCTGCCGGCTCGACCCAGATGCGTTGGTGGTGGGCGTCGATGAAGGTCTTGGCAATGGCCAGGCCGAGTCCGGTGCCGCTGTCGTGCGAGCGGCGGACGTAGAGGCCGAAGATTTCGCTGCGGCGGTCCGGGCTGATCCCCGGTCCGTGGTCGGTGACCGAGATCGTGACGGTTGGGCCGGTGTGCTCGGCGCCGATGAGTACACCGGTGCCTTTCGGGGTGTGGCGGTAGGCGTTATCCAGCAGGTTAGCCAGGACGCGGGTGATGAGCAGCGTGTCCACGTCGACCGGGGGCAGGTTCGCGTCGAGGGCGAGTTGTGGTGGCGGGTTCAGTTGGGCGGCGGGCAGGCTGTCGGTCGCCGCTTGGACGAGATCACTGACCGTGCTCACGGTCGTGCGGGGCTGGAGGACACCTGCTTGGATGCGGCCCATGTCGAGAAGGTTGGTGACCAGGACGGCGAGCCGGTCGGCCTGGGTGTCGATGAGCGTCGCGAGGTTGCGGCGGCTGTCCTGGTCGACTTCGGCGGCCAGCTCGGGATCGGCCAGGATCGAGGAAGCGGCTTTGATCGACGCCAGTGGCGAACGCAAGTCGTGGGAGACGGCGGCGATGAGGGTGCTGGCTAGGCGCTCGACCTCGTCGGTGAGGGCCGCGCGCAGCACCTGTTCGCGGAGTTGTGCCCGTTCGATGGCCAGGGCGGCCTGGTTGGCGAACAGCCGCAGCGGCTCGCGTTGCCGCGTGCTGATGGTGGCGTCGGCGATGGTGAGCAGGCCGACTGGCCGACCAGCCGCGACGAGCGCGAGCCCGAACGGTTCGCCAGGAAGTGTCGTCCGGGTGCCGAGGCTCGATAGTTGGCCGAACTTGGGTTGGATGCGGGCGCGATCGGCGTCGGTGAGCGGCTCACCGGCCGAGGCGGCGATCTCCAGGCCGCCCTCGCGGGGCAGCAGCAGTGCGACCTGGCGGGCGTCGTAGAGGTCACGAATCGTGGTGACGATTGTGGCGAGCAGTTCATCGACGGGCCGGTCCTCGATCAGCAGCGCGGACACATCGAACAGCCGGCTCAGTTGCTCACCGCGGTCTTGCGCCTGGGTGCGTGCGGTGATCGTCCGGGCGACGAGCCGGGCGATGGGGATCGTGATGACCGCGTAGACAGCCAATGCTGTCCAGTTCTCGGTAGCGCCGACATTCAGGGTCCCGTAGGGCGGGATGAAGAAGTAGTCGTAGACCAGGAAGCCGCCGATGACGCTGATGACGCCGGCGAGGAAGCCACCCGTAGCGACGCCGACCACGACCGGCACGACAAGCACCAGCGCGGTCGTGGCGATGCTGAGATGGTCGCGCAGCGGCAGCATCCCGCCGGTCAGCACGAGCGTGCTGGCCAGCGCCGCGGCGACGCCGAACAGAGTGCGACGGGTATCGGTTCTCGTGACTATCGGCTCCTTCGGAAGCTAGCTCACTGTCCATCATCGCTCACCGTCGGCGGCGTCGCATCAGGCCCGTGCATAGACGGCGAGCTGGTCGCCGCCGGTGAGGCGAGCAGCGCGGGCAGGTGATCGCGTGCGACGATGTGGATGTCAATACCGCTTCCCATCGCACGCCGGGTGAGTCGGCGGACGGTCGAGCCTCCGCCGGTGAGCCGTTGCCAGCGGTTGCGTTGGCTGCGGCCGAGCACGATCTGGGTGATGCGGTGCTCACGGGCGTAGTCCATGATCGCGGTAACAGGGTCGCCGTCGAGTTGCTGCCAGGCGGCACCGAGATTGTCGGCGAGCGTGTGGAGGGCGGCGACGCCGCTGATTTCCGGTCGATCCGTGTCGGCGCTGCGGACATGAACTGCGTAGAGGTCGGCGTTGAGACGAGCGGCCAACCGCGCGGCGCGGCGCAGCAGGGTGTCCGCACCGGCCGCAGGAGTGACCGCGACCAGAACCCGCTCCCCGACTTCTGCGCTGCCCGCTCCAGCGGCGAAGCGTTCGATCAGCTCGTCATCGACCTCATCGGCGAGGAAGCGCAGGGCCAGTTCGCGCAGTGCGGCCAGGGTTTCGGCCCGGAAAAACCCGTGCAGGGCCTGCCGGGCACGCTCAGGTGGGTAGATGTTGCCATGCAACATACGGCGACGCAGCTGCTCGGGGGAGGAATCCACGAGTTCGATCTGGTCGGCTCGGCGGACCACCGCGTCGGGGACCCTTTCGCGGATCGCTACCCCGCTGACCCGTTCGGCGACGTCAGCCAGGCTTTCGATGTGCTGGACGTTGACGGTGCTGATCACGCTGATGTTCGCGTTCAGCAGGTCGAGGACGTCCTGCCAACGCTTCTCGTTACGCCCCGAACCAGGGACGTTGGTGTGCGCCAGTTCGTCGACGAGCGCGACATCAGGATGGCGGGCCAAGACCGCATCGAGGTCCATCTCCTCGAACTCTGCGCCCCGATAGTGCACTGTTTTCGGAGGGATGACCTCCAGACCGGCCAGCTTGGCCGCAGTCGCGGGCCTCCCGTGGGTGTTGACGACGGCCACCACTACGTCTTTGCCTCGGTTGCGTCGCCGCTGCCCTTCGTCGAGCATGGCGTAGGTCTTGCCCACGCCGGCCGCTGGCCCGAGATAAATCCGGAACCGGCCCGCCGGAGCGACCGCGTCCTCGTCGGCGTCCTCGTCTGCCCGCGGAGCAGCAGCCGTGTCTGGATCGAGCAGGAGGTCCGGCGCGATGTCCTCGACCGCCGTGCTGTGGACCACCGTGTCGCCCGCAGCCTCCTGGGCCACAGTGGCGAGGTCATCCGCGACCCGGGATTGGTTGCTAACGCGGTCGGTCTCGCCGCGTTCCTGTGCCGCTGAGGTTCCGCTGTCGGTAGGTGCCACGAGGAGCTGGTAGCGGGGGTTCCAGACGACTAGGCGCTTGTCTCGCAGCGCGGCGCGACCGGTGACCGCGCACCACCGACCCACGGTGAACCCGGCGACGTAGCCACGGCCGAGGAAGAGTAGGTCGAGTTCGGCCGCGTCGTCGCGCAGCGTGACGCGATAGCTCGCGGCCGACCCGATCTGTTCTGTACCGGCCGATACGACCACGGCTCGGATGTCGAGCAGAGCACCCCGGCGCGCCTGAGCCACGTGCCGAACGGGTCGGGCCGGACCAGCGGGCGAGGTCATAGCGTGCCTTCCCGGCGCGGATCAAGACAGGGCCGCGAGGGCCTGGTTGAGTTCGAGAACGTTGACATACGACGAGCCGAGGAATCCCCACTGCGGACCGTGAACGTGTGAGGCAACCAGGTCATGCACTCGCTGTTCGGGCAACTGGCGAGCCTTGGCGACCGAGGCGACCTGGGCGTAGGCGGCAGCCGGGCTGATGTCAGGGTCTATGCCGCTGCCAGAGGCGGCGACCAGATCCGGGGTGGGGGTGATGCCCTGCTTTTCCAGTTCGGCGATCCGCTTCTTGTACGTTTCGACCAGCTCCTTGGAGCGGGGGCCGAGGTTGGAGCCGCCGGTCGCGCCGGGATCGAAGCCGTCGGGGCGCCCCTGGAACCATTGCGGGCCTTTCCACTGCTGCCCGATCAGGGCCGAACCGTTGGCGCCTACCGACCCGTTAGCTTGGTAATGAAAAGCGGCCTGCCCAATCGCGGTCTCCGCCAAGGGGTAGGCCAGTCCGAGCAGCACGAAGAAGATCGCCGACACGATCACACCCCGACGCAGGTTCACCCACAACATTGTTTTGTTCTCCTTCAGTGCGTATGGATCAGTAGGCGTGGATGGCGGTGAGGATCAGGTCGATGAGCTTGATCCCGGCGAACGGCACGACCAGCCCGCCGAGGCCGTAGATGAGCACGTTGCGACGCAGGATCGCGCTCGCGCCAGACGGCCGGAACCGCACCCCACGCAGTGCGAGCGGAATCAGAGCGACGATGATCAGCGCGTTGAAGATCACCGCGGACAGCACCGCAGAGGTGGGGCTGTGCAGACCCATGATGTTCAATACGTGCAGCTGCGGGAACGTGGTCAGAAACAGCGCCGGGATAATCGCGAAGTATTTGGCGACATCGTTGGCGATGGAGAACGTGGTCAGCGCGCCGCGAGTGATCAGCAGTTGTTTGCCGATCTCGACGACTTCGATGAGCTTGGTCGGGTTGGAGTCGAGGTCGACCATGTTGCCGGCCTCTTTGGCGGCAGTGGTGCCGGTGTTCATCGCGACCCCAACGTCGGCTTGAGCCAGCGCGGGCGCGTCGTTGGTGCCGTCGCCGGTCATCGCGACCAGCTTGCCGCCCTCCTGCTCGGCCTTGATCAACTCCATCTTCCGGTCCGGGGTGGCTTCCGCGAGGTAGTCGTCCACCCCGGCTTCCTGGGCGATGGCCGCAGCGGTGAGCGGGTTGTCGCCGGTGATCATGACGGTGCGGATGCCGATCGCGCGCAGCTCGGCGAACCGGTCGGCGATCCCGTGCTTGACGATATCTTTGAGCTCGATGACGCCGAGCACGGCCGATCCGTCGGCCACCACCAGCGGCGTGGCACCAGCTTTGGCGACCCGCTCGACGATCGAGTCCAACTCGGCGGGCAGGCTACCGTGCTGCTCGATGACCCAGCGCTTGACCGCATCGGCGGCGCCTTTGCGGATGTGCCTGTTGTCGGTGTCCAGCCCGGACATCCGGGTAGTCGCACTGAATGGCACGAACGTGTGATTCGAGCTGAGATCGCGTTCGCGTAGTCCGCAACGGTCTTTGGCGAGCACGACGATGGAGCGGCCCTCGGGAGTTTCGTCAGCTAGCGAGGCCAGTTGCGCGGCTTCGGCTAGGTCGGCCTCGCTGTGCTCACCGACCGGGTAGAACGCGGAGGCCATCCGGTTGCCGAGGGTGATGGTGCCGGTCTTGTCCAGCAGCAGAGTTTGCACGTCCCCGGCGGCCTCGACCGCCCGGCCGGACATGGCCAACACGTTGTGCTGCACCAGTCGGTCCATGCCGGCGATGCCAATCGCGGACAGCAGCGCCCCGATGGTGGTCGGGATCAGGCAGACCAGCAGCGCGACGAGCACGACCACCGAGACGTGAGTGCCGAAGAAGCTGGCCATCGGCTGCAGGGCGACCACGACCGGGATGAAGATGATGGTCAGCGCAGCCAGCAGGATCGACAATGCGACCTCGTTCGGGGTCTTCTGCCGCTGCGCGCCCTCTACTAGATGGATCATGCGGTCGAGGAACGTCTGCCCGGGCTCGGCGGTGATCTTCACGACGATCCGGTCCGAGAGCACCCGGGTGCCACCGGTGACCGCGGACCGGTCGCCACCGGACTCGCGGATCACTGGGGCGGACTCGCCGGTGATCGCCGACTCGTCCACCGATGCCGCGCCCTCGGTGATCTCCCCGTCGGAGGGGATCACGTCCCCGGCCTCGCACACGACCAGGTCACCGACGGTGAGATCGGCGGCCGCGACCCGGGTTTCGGTGCCATCCGGCGCGAGGCGACGTGCGTCGGTTTCGGTGCGGGTGCGGCGCAGTGTGTCGGCCTGGGCCTTGCCCCGGCCCTCAGCCATCGCCTCGGCGAAGTTCGCGAACAGCACCGTCAAGGCCAGCCAGACGGTAACGAGCCAGGCGAACACGCTCGGGTGCGCGATCGACTCGACCAGGGTTACCACCGTGCCGATGAGCACCACGAACATCACCGGGTTCTTGATCTGCACCCGAGGGTCGAGCTTGCGCACCGAGTCCACCGCGGCCTGGCCCAGAATCTGCCGGTCGAACAGCCCGCGCCGATTCACCACGCCTCGCGGTCCGAACGCCCCTCCCGGCACCTGCGGGCCGGCCCCACCCGCGTCACCGGTGTCGAGGACGCCAACGTCCGGCATCACAGTTGTCCTTTCCTGGTGGTTACGTGACGTGGCTCTGATAGCGGCGATGACGGCCGCGATGATGAGGGCCACGCGCATCGCGCAGTCCTGAGATCGGGGCGCATCAGAAGAACCCGTGGCTGACTTGCTCGACCAGCGGGCCGAGGGCGAGAGCGGGCAGGAATGTCAGCGCGCCGACGATCAACACCACGCCGGTGAGCAGGATGGCGAACATCGGTTTGTCGGTGCGGAAGGTGCCTAGCCCGGCCGCGGCCGGTTTCTTCACCGCGAGACCGCCGGCCAGCGCGAGGACCGGAATGATCATGCCGAATCGGCCCAGCAGCAGCCCGATCGTGCCGGTGATGTTGTAGAACGGCGTGTTCGCACTGAGCCCGCCGAACGCAGAGCCGTTGTTGTTGGTCTGCGAGGTGTAGGCGTAGAGGATTTCGGAGAACCCGTGCGGACCGGCGTTGAGCGGCCCGGCGCGGCCGGCGTTGATCGCGGCGGCGACCGCGGTCAATACCAGCACGGTGATCGGCATAACCAAGACCCCGAGGGCGGCGAGCTTCACCTCCCTGGCCTGGATCTTCTTTCCTAGATACTCGGGTGTTCGCCCGACCATCAACCCGCCGATGAACACCGCGATCACGGCGAACAGCAGCATCCCGTACAGGCCGCTGCCGACCCCTCCGGGGCTGACCTCGCCCAGCATCATCCCGGTTAGCATCGCGAACCCGCCGATCGGCGTGTAGGAGTCCGCGGCCGAGTTCACCGACCCCGTGGAGGTTTGCGTCGACGTGACGTTGTACAGCACCGAGGACGGCACGCCGAACCGGGTCTCCTTGCCCTCCATGTTCCCGCTCGCGGTCTGGCTCACCCCGGCCGCGGCCATCGCCGGGCTGCCCTGGTGCTCGGCAACCGTGGCCATCGTCAGCCAGCCGCCGAACAGCACCGTCATCACCGCCAGGATCGCCACCCCTTGCCGGATGCAGAACACCATCCGCCCAAACACGTAGGTGAACGAGACCGGGATGCACAAGATCAGCAGGATCGACATTAGGTTGGTCAGGCCGGTCGGATTCTCAAACGGGCCAGCGCCGTTGGCGTTGAAGAAGCCACCGCCGTTCGTGCCCAGCTGCTTGATCGCCTCCTGCGAGGCGATCGGGCCGCGCAGCAGGATCTGGTCGAAGCCGTCGAGGGCATTGTGAATAGGTACTGCCCCGGAGAGGGTCTGCACTGCCCCCTGCCCCATGAACACGATCGCGGCCACGAACGCGATCGGCAGCAGCACGTAAATCGTGCCGCGGACCAGATCAACCCAGAAATTGCCGATCGTCGACGATCCCTTGCGGGCGAACCCGCGCACCAGCGCGATCGCCACTGCCATGCCCACCGCGGCGGACAGGAAGTTCTGCACCGCCAGCGCGCCCATCTGCGATAGATAGGACATCGTGGTCTCGCCGGAGTAGGACTGCCAGTTCGTGTTCGTCACGAACGACACCGACGTGTTCCACGCCGTGTCCGATCGCACCGCGCCGAAATGCTCCGGGTTGAACGGCAGATGACCCTGCAGCCGGAAGATGCCATAGGTGATCAGCATCGCCACCGCGGAGAACCCGACCACCGAAGCCGCGTACCGCTGCCAGGACTGTTCCGCGGCCGGGTCCACCTTCAGCGCGCGGTAGATCGGCCGCTCCACGCACGACAGCCACTTCGAGCGGCCCTCATAGACCGCGACCATGTAGGCCCCGAGGAACCGCCAGCACAGGCCCAGTACCACGAGCATCACGACGATCGTCCATGCGAAAGCCATCAGAACCGCTCCGCCTTGAACAGGGCATAGCCCACGTAGACGAACATGACGATCGACAACGCGAACAGGATTGCGTCGGCGGCGCTCACACCCGCTCCAGACACCAAATCAGGCCCAACATCGCCGCGACGAACGCGATGATCCCCAGCACAACCCACACATCACCCATGCCGCCAGCCTCGCGACCCGCACGGTGACCGCGTGGTGAATCCACCGGCCACAGCGGTGGAATGTTGGTGAACGAAACCGGTCGACAGAACTGCTGTCACTAGGCGTATCCGCACGACCCACTGACACGGAAGACTGGGGCATGGCTGAAAATCGTCGTCCGGCGCACGGCCCGATCGCGTCGTGGGGTGGCTCCGGTCGAGGGTCCGCCTGCCCCCGTCCACAGGGGCCTCGATGCGAGGAGGACATCGCCAGGCTGTCGCCTGTCTGCGACGGACTCGGTGGGCGACACCCCTCACGCCGCGCTGGTGCCGAAGCCGAGCGCGAACGAGGACACGTTGGCGATCAGGACCCCGATGTTCTCCACCGTCTCACGCACCAATTAAGAACGAGTAAGGCTCCGACTGAGTACCCGCAGCAACGGACCACGCTGCCGTCCTCATGCGATTCGACGCCGCGCAGCGGGACGAAGCCGCAAACCCTGCCGTAGCAGCGCCGCCCTGACGGTGCTCGCCACGACCCCGTACCGTTCCGCGATCTCGACCAACGTGGCTCCGTCGAGATAACGGCGGGCCGCTTCCTTGATCTGGTCCTCGGTAAGCCCGCTCCGCCGCAACTCAACCCCTCCGCGGACGAGATGACGGACGACGGTCTCGCGGTGCGCACCCGACCAGACGGCCAGCTCGCGGATCGTCGCGCCCGCCTCGTAGCGAGCCACAAGCTCAGCGCGCAGCACGGGAGTGACCGAGGTTTGAGGCTTCTCAAGTGCGGCCACGTTCCGGCCCCGGCGGTCGGTGATCCGCCTCCTCAAGGCCGGGTCACGCCACCGCAGAGACCCCTTCTTCCAGCGTCTCAGCAGGGTTTTCGCGGCGGGGGTGAGGTTTGAGGACTGTCCCGTTGGGTGCACCGCGGCACGCTCGCCTCGGCTTTCGTCTGCGGTGGTGTGACGATCCGACGGATTGCCGGGCCGGAGAAAAAGAGGCTGGGCCGGAGAAAAAGATCTCCTCGACCGGGAATGATTCGACG
>Ga0164242_10000697_pt1 | contig 40506 bp, 34 predicted proteins | sample OricomgcompostMG_FD_108783 | JGI IMG/M metagenome (GOLD analysis project Ga0164242, IMG submission 108783) | Miracle-Growth compost microbial communities from Emeryville, California, USA - Original compost - Miracle growth compost (MG) ... | reverse complement strand
TCCTTTGTTGGGTTTGTAATTGATGCGACTTTTCGTGCGAATGCGAAGATTCATCAAACGAGTTGCAAGCACAGTCAAATCTCCTTTTTTGGTCCGAATCATAGGTGTCTCTCAAGAACAACGAAACAATGTACAGGTACCGACCAAACTAATCAAGAACTTTTATATATTGGCTATTTAAAACACTATCGGCAACGGCCGCGAGTCAAATTGAGCGATTTTTTATTACACAAAATCCATTGACACATTACACCATGTTAGTTTATAAATCCCCGCATGATGAAAACACCCCGTTTTTTCACATCGGTTTCAGCTCTTCCCTGCCTGGTTTTGGCCCTTTCGGCCCTCGCCGGTGTGCAGGCGTCCGCCCAACCGATGCCGCACGAGCAGCCTCTGCTGAACGCTTCGCTGGTGCCGAACCCCTATTCGACGCTCAAAACCTTGGCAGGCTATCAGCCGTCCGTGATCGCGTCCGAAGCCGATGCCAAGAAGATTTACGACGAGATGCCGACTGATATCTTCCAAGGCGATTCGGGCTGCTTTCAGCGCGCCGAAGACTGGACTTACCGCCTCGACAGTACTCGCGGCATCAAAAGCATGAAGGTTTTCCTGTTTTTCACTCGCCGCTATCAGCGCGAGTTCGATTACCAATGGGCTTACCATGTCGCTCCGCTGATCCCCGTCCGCATGATGGACGGCTCGATCCAAGACATGGTCTTCGATCCGACCTTCACTTCGCGTCCGTTTTGGGTCAATTCGAGCCAGTCGATGAAATACGATAATCGCCCGATTCCGATTCAACAATGGATTCGATACTTCATCTATCCCGAGGTCGAATGCCCGGTCGTGGACAATTACGAAGATTACCTGAATTACCAGGACCGCTACTACTGCTACATCATGAAAGCGCCGATGTATAACTACATCCCGGATAACTTCGACACCGACTTGGCTGCATTGACCGACACGAGCCATCCGGCGGAGTGGAACTTTTACGACACCCATACCCGCACCCGCATTCAATGGCGTTCGGGAGACTTAGAGCAAATGAAAAAAGCTTATACGAAGGATTTTCGTAAGAAATAAATTTTTCCCTTTTCGGAGCCCCAGGGGTGAGAGCCTGGCCGAAAAGCGTTGAGAGACACTAGAGAGAGAAGAGAGACATGTTGAACGACACTTTGATTCTTGCGCCCGTCGTGCCGATTTCGATGGACGAGGTTTTAACCGAACTCGAGCACTTCCTGGCGAACCCGGCCAAGACGCTGGGCGATTTCGTTTCGACCGTCGCCTTAAACGGCGGTGTCAGCTTCTTCCGCCAGCCGATCCAGGCTGTTCCCATCTTCCGCACTCACGAAACCAGCGGGTTCAACTTCACTTATGACCGCAAGATGGTGGCTTACGTTCGTTTCGGCGTCACCACGAGCGGTTACTTCGTCGTTCAATCGATGGTCGTCAAACCGCAATCGGCTTGGGTTTCGCATTACTATTCTGCCGACGGTCGGTATGCATTCAGCGAAGGTCCTCTGACCCATCATTTTGCCGAAAATTCGAGCCTTCTGATCGAACCGAACTGCCCCGTCCTGAACCACCTTTACAACATCCTGGCCGACGGTTACGCCGAAACGCGAGACGGAAAGATCAACACCAGCCGAATCTACACGATCGAGAATCTGCTTCGCCGCTTTGAAAAGACCCGCCACGCGGAACTTTCGCTTTCAAAAGGCGCCAAAGACCCGGCCATCCTCGCAATCAATCAGCGTATGCTGACCCTCGAAATGGATCCGGTCTACACCTGGAAAGAACGCCATCATCTTTTCAAAATGCTGAAAGAAGAGCGCTCGAAAATCATTCAAGTCAAGCGCCGCGCCCATAAAAAAGGCCGATTCCGTTACTCGTTTCCGATCTGGATCGTCGACGGCAAGGCTGCGGCTCAGCGCTTCGCCCTTCGCCCGGGCAGCAACCTGCTCGGGTTGCTGGACCGACTCTGCTTCGATCCGCTTCGCTGGTTCGTCGACAACGTTCGAGGCAACCTCGGCTATTCGATCGCGCTCGCGATTTACAGCCCGTTCATGTTCTTTTTCATCACCCAACCGCTGAACCCGCAGGCGATGTGGGCCGTCGGCAAAGTCCGTTCGGCTTATCTTGAGACGACCGATACCGTACAACATCTTTTCGGACACGACTCAAAACAAACCGTGAGTTCAGCCCTGGCATCGGCCGGTGCCGCAACCGTCGGTGCCTCTAAAATCACTCCGACTTTGACCGATACACTTCGCAAAGAGCAGGCTCCGATCCAGCTCGGCCGCTTCGGTCTGCCGTTGACGGCCGAAGACCCTTCCTTGAACAACCAGTCGTGGGACGAACGCATGAGCAACTTCAAGGCGATGGAGATCGCTTACGAAGGAAACATGGAGATCGCTCCCCGCTTCGGCCGCCTCGAACAGATGGAGACGCAGCTCAACTGGCCGCTGATCATCGAAAGCACCTGGCTTGAAACCGAGCGCTATCTCAACTTCGTCAATTTCATCCTTGCAGACGCGAAGGATTACGCGCCGTCATTCGTGACCTATATGCAGAATGAAAAAGAGCGTGCCGACCAAGTCGAACTCTACCTGTGGGATCGCAACGTGCGTTTCATTCTCGACCATCCGTACACCTTGATGGATCAATCGCATGAACAGACTCAATACGACTATTATGTCGGCCGCGCGTTCATCAACCTGCGTTCGATGACGAAAACGCTTTCTCAGCGTTTCAAAGGCCTTCCGATTCCGGCCGGCTTCGAGAATATCGACAAACTCGCGACCCGTTTCGAACACGACTACAAAAAAGACGGAGGCGTCCTCGAACGCCTGAAGAACAATTCGAAATTGTTCGCCGAGAAAGACAAGACCGATACCCAAGAGCTGCGCTCGTACATGCAGCGCCAGTGGGAAATCCTCTATCTTCTGCAGAACAAGGCGCAAGAAGGCTCGAACAACGGGCTTCAGCTCTACGTCTGGTCGGTACGGAACAACGTGTGGTTGCTTCAGTCGCTTTATTCGAGCAAACGCGAAGAGACTTCGATCCTTTCACTCGCGTTCAAGAAAGGCGCTCCTGTCAACAAATTAACGAACAATCTCGAGTTCAAGCAAATCGACGCTCAGTATGAAGCGCTCTTTCACATGATGGTACTCGAATACGCTTCCGTCCGTAAAGAAATTGGCGGATCGCTGAAGGGCGATTTGGAATCAACTCAGCGCAAAACGATCATCGATGGCGTGGAATCTTTCTTAAAAGAGCGAGATCAACTCCTCAAAGGGTCAAACCTCCTATAACATAGTCCTTAATGCTCGGCCGAAACCGGATCAGGACGATTTTTCATGGCTTTTGTGTTTTGCTGTTCCTGAGCGGCGCGATTGCGCACGCTCAAAGCTCTGAAAACCGCGAGTCTCAGGATCAGACCAACCGAGGCCCGATCCTTCAACCTCGTCAACCGCCGACCCCTTATTTACCCAAGCGGCCCAATACCGATTTCTCGCTTTCGGATTTTTTCAAAAACCTGCACGGCGCTTATTCCGTTTCGTTGATGGGCCCGCGTTTTATCGGCGATTCGAACGAGACGTACAATATTTACGTTCCCGACGTCGCGCCCTTGCAGCTCTATCACACCTTTCAACTGAGTTATCAGGTGAACAACGACCTTCGGATCGGCATCTCGGAAAGCGCTCCTCAAAACATCGCAAACGATGTCGTATCGCCGATGACCGGTTCGCGCTACGGAACTTCGATCGAGTGGTACGACCCGAATATTTTCTTCGAAATGCCGAACTTGATTCAAATTCCGGGATGGAGCGTGTTCACTTCGGCGGGGTTCAGCCTGTCGCTTTCAGATGAATCGCAACGCATGGGTAAGGTGACTGCGATCACCTTTCAACAATCCTGGATGGTCAAGACCTGGCCATCGCCGTGGAGCTACGGTTTTCGGATTTATCTGAATCCGCAGTTTTACACCGATCCGATGCCTGCCGGATACAGCTACCGACAAACCCTTTCGGGATCATTCGGCCATTTACTTTCGTATCGGGTCTCGCCTAATTTCGCGGTTCAGACCTCGACCAACTTCGATTTCGAGCATCGTTCGCCCGACGTGAAGGGATTCTGGCACTTAGGCGACAACCTCGAAGACACCTTCCGCATCGGTGCTGCGATTTATCCCGATGTTTTTCCGATGTTCATGTCGATCGTGGGATACTTTCAAGTCCTGTTCTGGAACCCGTCGGTCGACACTTCGATCATGGGTGCGAGTTTTTCGATCGGGTTTTAAGTCGACTGATGTACATCGGCCCCGCTCCGTTCGCGCGGTCGGGAAAGATCTGAAACCCGAACCGGGTTTTTTCAAGATCGGCGAGATCGTCCGTTTCTTCGTCCAAGCGAACGAGATCGGATTTTCGTTCAAGCGCACGCCCTACTACGCCGTCGTTTTCAAACGGCGAGATCGAACAGGTCGAATAGACAAGCGTGCCGCCGGGCTTGAGAGCCAGAATCGCCGAACAGAGGAGCGAGTACTGCCTCTGGGCCAGTTGTTTGGTTCTGGATTCTTTCCATTCCTTCATCTCAGCATCGTCTTCGACGCAATGACGTTCGCTCGAACAGGGTGCATCGAGCAGCACGCGGTCGAACTCGCCTGCACGCTTGAGGCCGAAAAGATTTCCGTCATAACCCGTAACTTTTACCCGCTCGCGCGCCGACTCGGGCGCGTGCGCGCGAATCACTTCGTCCAGCCTCCGCCTGCGCGCCGAAGAAAGTTCGTTTGCGGTGAGATGGCCCGCAGCCGGGTGTCCCTCCGTCGGGCCAGAGCCACACAGTGCTTCGAGCAAGATCAAGGCCTTCCCTCCGGGTGCCGCGCACAGATCCAGTACCCGATCACCGGCCTGAACCTTCAATGCCTGGGCCGCTCGAATCGACGCCGAATCGAGCGTGTATTCGGCATATCCGCCGAAACAGGGCCGGTTCACCCTCTCAGCAGGACGAGACAAGGCTTCCCGCAAACCGGGCCAGCGCTCACCGTAGATTTCGCTAAAAAAAGAATCGAATAAAGCCATGAAATTCATCCATTTAGTACCACAAAGCTCTTTCGTTGACAATTAAACAAAATTTGTTTAAATTCGCCGCCATGAACGCACAATCGTTTTTGAAGACTTCCCTCACCTTGGCCGTGATTTTCAGCCAAAGCCTTGCCTTTGCCAACCGCAAATGGAATAAGGCGAACGATCCGCATAACATCGATCCTGCGTATCAGATGAATTTCGACCGACTCCCGCTGAAAGGCGACGTGACTGCCTCGTCCGAAAAAGGCTGGTCGAGCTCGTATTGGCCCCGGACCCGAGGCTACATCGCCGAACGTTGGCAGAACCCGAGCGAAACCGGTGTACTGAAATTCAAACATTACCGTTTGCCGACTCCGTATGAAATCCAAACCATGAGCGCCGATCAGATCAATCTGCTTTCACCGGCCGAAAAATTCGACATCGCTCGCGGACGCCTCGACCTTCCGACTCAAAATGCCTTGATGAAGGACGATCCGAATCCGAAAACCGACTGGTGGCGCGGCCTCTGTAACGGATGGACCTTGGCCTCGGTCAACCTCAACGAACCGAAACCGATCGTTTATGAAAATTCGCGCATGAAACTGAAGGTGCCGCTCAACTCGGGCGACATCAAAGGGTTGCTATCTTATTACTACTCTTACGATCGCAGCTTCTCGCACTACATCGGCAAGAGCTGCCGTTCCGGGAAAAAATTTCTGTTCGACATCGACGGCTCTTGTAAAGACGTCAACGCGGCAGCCTTTCACATCGCACTCACCAATGAGCTCGGGATCAAGAAAAACCCGCTCGCAGTCGATCGTGACCCCAGCGTTCAAGTGTGGAACCAACCTTTCGTGAAGTATGCAACGGTCGTCGATCGCGTCGAAAGTCAGCACATTTCAGATAAGGCCACTGACGGCACCCGCCGCGAGGTCTACGTCACCACTACGGTCACATTCGCGAACGAGCAATACAAAATCGATCCGAGCGAAATCGCCGAAGGCCGGACTCGCGAATTTTACGAAGACGACACGCACTCGCATGCAACTGCGTATCCCGTCCTCGGAACCCCCGAGCAGGAATACGGCACGGCGGTATACAAGTATGTGCTCGAACTCAATGCCAACGATCAAATCATCGGCGGTGACTGGATCGACGGCAGTGATCGTCATCCGGACTTAGTTTGGGTTCAGGACTTTCACCTGCCGAGCATCGGATACGATAAAGACGGAAAATCCAGCGATTGGTCCGTGTTGAAATCGATCATCGAACAAGCAACGGGAATGAAGTAAGTCGTCGTTACCGACGCCGTTATTTCTTTCTGAAAAACACCATCGGCGAAGCCCATTGGCGGGAGCGAACTTCTTGTCGGGCATATTCGCCTTGAAGGCGCGGAGCAAACTCGCCTTCCATCGAACGATCCATGATCACGATCGGCGCATCCAAAACCGGCGGAGCATTCTTCTCTCCGTAATAAGCGACCGATTTGAATTCGCCCAAGATGAATGGCAACGGCCAGGTGAAAGCGCTGATCACTTGAATATGCAAATTTTGATGCAAGGACGGATCGGCCTTCCCCGCTTCGACGATTGCATTCAAAGGCCCCATCAGATCGCGATAAGTCTGGCCATAAATGTACAAGTGCCCGTCTTGATCGGGGTTCGCATAGGCCGCATCATAGCTTTGATAGGCCGAAACACCGTATCCACACACCAGTGCCGCCGTGAGGGCAATGGCCAAGCCTTTTTTTCGACCCATCGACCGTTCGATCCATTTCGCCAGCCAATAGGCCGCGACCAGAATCAAGCCCCAATAAAAACTGAGTACGCACCAAGGCGTTTTGTAGGCGACGATCGAATACGCAAGCCACAATCCGAAGCTCATTACGCTCACGAGCCGTAACTGAGCGGGAACCTTTTTCAGCGCGAGCGGAACCAATAACAGCCCCAGCATCGCCATCCACTCCAGTTGACTCATCAGTTTCAACCAGTAATCAAACGGCTTCTGATGGCCGTTACCGTTCTCGCCCGTTTGACTCCAAAGCTCGAACGCTTTAAAGAAATTCGGGATGCCGTTCGCATCATGAAAAAGCGCACTGAACACGAGCACGACGATCACGAACGCAATGACTACGATCGCAAGCGATCCGAGGAGGAGCTTTTTCGGATTCTCGATCTTGAAGCGCCGTTCATAAACCCGAATACATCCTTCGGCGATCAACAGCGTGGCGACATAAAGAACGAAGTTCTCTTTCATGCAGGCCATAGCCCCCAAGGTCAAGCCGAGGCCCGCGATGTTTTTGACCGTCATGGACTCTTCGCGCGCACGAAGCCAGAAGTAAAAAAACAAAATACAAAGAAACGTAAACCCCATTTCATGAATCGCGTAACGCGAAAAGAAAACCATCGCAGGTGAAACGGCAAGAAAGAACGCCGCAATCCATGCTCCCCGATTCGAGAGCCAACGTCGAAACAAAAAAGGCGTGGCCGTGACCATCCAGCCGAATAAAATCGTCGGCCATCGCAACACTTCGATACTGCGACCGAAGAGCTTTTCAAAGACGGTCAAAATGTAAAAATAAAGCGGACCATGATAGTTCTGCGGATCGTATTGGTAGTATCCCCGATTGAAGATTCCGTCGACGAACCACCCGTTCACCGACTCGTCGTGATGAGGCGGCCGCACGCCGAGATGGACGCAATGAAGGCCTAACAAAATGAGAAGTAGAACGATCCGGATGACCATGGTTTAATGCTAATGGAGGTCCCTGAAACATGAAACTCCTTTTTCGCCCACCCCTGCTGGCTTTGCTCGCCATCGGCATCGCGATCACCTGGTGCTGTTCGCCGCTCTTGGGATGGGATTCGGCAGGGAACCTCGTCGTCCACAGTTATTCGGTTTGGGGCGATTGGTCGGCGCATTTCACTTTCATTTCGAACTTGCTCGAACGGGGTCCGTCGTTTTTGTGGGGCGACAACCCGGTCTTCAGCGGAATTCCGTTTCAATATCCGTTTTTAAGCCACGTGTTCACCGCCATCTTGGCCTGGTTCCTTCGCCTCTTTTCAATGACCACCGCGCAAGCGACGATCGCAGCGACTTTTTGGAGCAGCTTGATCCTCCTCTTCGCCCTTCCCTTTTGCCTGTTTTACTGGTGCCGCTCGTTGAAGCTGAAACCCTGGACCTGCATCGTTGCTATTTTACTGTTTCTTTTGATCGGCGGCTTTCAGTTTCTCGATTCAGGTCTGAGCACAACCGAGCCGCTCACCAATCAATTTTCAAAAGGCTCAATCTTTACTCAATTCGTTGCCTTCGAACTTTTTCCGCAACGCGCCTTTCTTTTCGGTCTCGTTGCGTTCTCTCTCCTGGGCGGCAAACTTTTACGCGACCTCGATGCCGGTCGGTTCGGTACGAAAAAGGCAATCGGCTTAGGAGTCGCCTTTGCCCTCACGGCGTGGTTGCACCTGCATACCTGGATCGCGTTCGGCGATTTTTTACTATGCTATTGGATTTTTTCGGCCAAGCCCGAACAGCGCAAACGCGTACTCGTCTTCGGCATCGGTGTCGCAGCATTTTCGGCGCTATTGCTCGGATTTTTGCTGATGCGCAATCACGCGAACGACACGCGCCTATCGTGGACTTGGTGGCAACCGGGCTGGGCTCAAAACGAAAAAGCGGGAATGCCGGCGGCTGCGGCGATGAACCCGATCGCCTTTTGGCTCTACAATACCGGGATTTTTCTTCCTTTGGCGCTGATCGGGCTGTTTCTGAAACGCAAAGAACGCGCTCTTCATGCGCTCGGAGCAGCGGGATTGATTTTAATCGTCGTGGCCTTGCTTTTCGACATTCAGCCTTATTTTTATGACAACTTAAAACTTTTCACCTACGGATTTTGGTTTTTAGCGCCCTTCGCGGCAAGTGCGCTCGAACCGCTTTTTTCGCGAAAACCGCTTTTCGCGATCGGTGCAGCGCTTTTGATCCTTCAATGCTGGAGCGGTGCCTCGGATTTGGAGTTCCTCCGCTCGGGCCACCAAAGTACAATTTTTTTTCGGGCCAACGAGTTTCAACTCGCCGAACGTTTTAAAGCCATTCGCCAGTCGGCGAACGACTTGGTGCTCATCGCCCCTCGACATAATCATTGGGTGCCGTGCCTGGCCGGAAACCCGGTCGTGATGGGCTACCCCGGCTGGCTTTGGTCGTGGGGAATTTCATACGGCGATCGCGAGCATGAGGTGCAAGATATTTTACTCGGCAAAGATACGATGACGGAAACCGCAAAACGTCTCGGCGTCCGCTTCATCGCCGTTCAGCGCGGCGAAACGGTCGCCAATCAGCCGGTGAATTTTTCGGCGCTGGAATCGCACTTTCAACTCGTCATGAGCGAAAACGGCTGGGAAATTTTTTCGACCAAATCGCCCTCTTCATCCGTTCGATAAATAGGAATGCGCAAGCGCCGCAACCGATCCAAAGCTTCGATTGTCGGATGATGATAGGGGTTGTGTCTTCCGACGGAGATCCAAGCCTTCGACGGATGCAAGGTCCGCAAAGGTGCCCACCCGCTTGAGAATTTCGAGCCGTGATGGCTGACCTTCCAGATTCGAATCGGGTCTGACGAAAGAAAGCGGCTAAAATGCCGCACATACTGCTCTTCTTGCGAAACATCGCCGTCGCCTAAGGCGAGATAAACCCGATGCCCATCCAGCGGAACGACGACTCCGGACATCAAGCCGTTCCCGTCTTCTTTACCGGTCGTGCTGCGAAACCAAGCCACTTGCATCAGTTTTAGTTCATTCTTTGACGTGAAGCGAAGCTTCGGATTTCGCGCCCTGAGGCTTGCGATCAAGGCCTTTCCCTTGGCGCTCTTCCAGTTTTGCGCATTCGTCTCGACCGCGCCGATCGGAACCCAGGCTGCGAGATTTTTCAAACCACCGGCGTGGTCTTCATCCAAATGCGAAAGCAAAACCGTATCGACGTGATTGATACCATAACGAGAAAGACGCTGAAGCCAAGCCTCGGGGCGAAGCGCACGTGCGCTCCCCACATCGATCATTTCAATTCTTCCCGCCTTTTGAATCAGCATCGCATCCCCCTGGCCGACATCGAGTTGTACCAGTATTTCGTCTCGAAACCGGACCACACTCGTAAGACCGAAAAGCGTGAAGAGAAGAAGTGCAACCTTCCGTCGGCTTTGAACTCGATGAAGAAAAACCGTGACGATACCCGCAAGAATGAGCGCGGCCGTCACCGCCGAGGGCGAAACACAAGAAAAGGTAAACCCCTGATCGGCAATGGCGACTCCGGTAGCAATTAACGTGTTCCAAGCCGAAAAAACCAAACCCGGAATCGAATGCGTCGTCAGTAAAAATAAAACCGTGACGGGGTAAAGAACCCAGCTGATCAGCGGGATGGTGATCAAACTCCAAATGGGGGTCATCCACGCCACTTGATGGTTTGCCCATAAATCGATCCAGGCGGTGAAGATCCACGAGCCCGCCGCCATCGCAACATGTTCGCGAAGCAGACTCCAACGCTGACCTCGCATTTGCCTTGCCCATTCAAGCCCCAATAATCCGCCGCCGACAGCCAGATCATAATGCCAGCGCCCCGGTAAGGGATGGCCGGTGATCCATCCGTAAAGCGCATCGAGCGCGATCGTGATCGCCAAAGGGTAGAAAACGCGCCACTTCGTTCCGCGCGCGCGGGCCCAAAACCGGAGCAGAAAGATGAGAACCGGACGTGCAAACCCGATGCGATAAGCTTGAAGCGCCCAGAGTTTGGCGAGCACAATCAGTCCCAGTATCAAGGCCGCGCGTTTCATCCAGAGAGCGCGAACGCCGAAGATCGAGGCTAGTTTTTCACTCACACGATCGAGAGCATCGAGCAAGGCATAAAGGTGAATCCCGCTTGCGGTATAAAGATGAACGAACCCCAGGGTTCGCAAAATCCCTTCGGTCGTCCTTGCGCTCGATGCATAGAAAAGAAGTTTCGCCAGGACGCCGTAATGGTCTTGGCTCCAGTCGATCTGCCACCCTTCATGCCAATCGTTTGACTTCATGAGGCGCTTGCCGTGCAGAATCCATGCCTTTAAGATAGTGGAAATGGGCTTTCACTGGACGCTCGAAACTTTTCAAAAATCACAGTACCTGCTGATCGTGATCATCCTCGCGGCGGCGTGGTTCGGATTTCGTTCGCGGGGTCCGAAAACCCAGTTTCGAAATCGCGAGGCCGATCGCACGGATCTGAATCGCCTTCGCGGAAGCGGCGATCTCGCGAACGCGAAGATTTCCCGTCACGGCGGAAACGCCGAGCCCAAGGCGCCCCCCCTTTCTTTGCCGGGGATTCGACTGCACGGGGCCCCTCACGAAGTTTTAGGAATTCGCGAAACCGCCAGCGAAGCGGAAATCCTTCGTGCTTACAAAGAAGCGATCAAACAATATCACCCGGATCGCATTCAGGGGCCGGCACAAGAACAGATGAAGTTTTATCAAGAAGCCGCAGCCCAGCTCAATCGCGCGAAAGAGATGATGCTTCAAAAAGTTCGAAAACCTTCGTAGAGGCATTGCCATAGAATCTGGCATGTAACCTGCACTTCATGTGGGGCATGCAAGTTCATTCCTTTTTTCAAGAGTCGGTTCAAGCCTCGCGCATCACGGTCGAAATTCACAGTCGGTTTCAGATTCCGTCGTTTCAGATCTTAGGGCTACCCGCCCCCGAAATTCAAGAAGCGCGCGAACGGATCATGGCGGCATTTACTTCGTGCGGATTTGAGTTTCCGAAGAAAAAAGTGGTGATCAATCTTGCTCCGTCGTCCGTCCGAAAATCGGGCACCGGGCATGATCTTGCCATCGCGATCCGGGTTTTGGAATCCGCACTCGACCTTCAGTGGCCCGAGCGCATCTATGCTTGGGGTGAACTCGGCCTGAACGGCGAGATCAAACCTTGCGGAAAAATGGCGAGCCTGATGGATTTACTGCTGAAGGAGCGCACCCGATCGGGAATGGTCCTTCTTTCACCCGTCGATGCAAGAACGTTCGAGTCTTATCGTCAATGGCGAATTCGAAATGCTTTGCCCGTGCCTCAAGCTTTTCTGGTGGTTTCGGTACCGTCGCTTGAAGACGTTCCCGAGGTCATTCGGAGCGGCACCTCGAAAAATAAAATTTCAGAAGTACCCGCATCCCATGCCCATGCCCATCCCCTCACCTGGCCCTCGCTTTTACCGTTAAGTACCCCACTTTCGCGCGTCGTGGAAATTTCAATCACGGGAAGGCACCATTTGCTGCTCCTCGGGCCGAAGGGTGTAGGAAAATCCGAGGCCTTGGAATGGTTCAAAGCCATATTGCCTGAAAGTCCGCCCGAGCAAACTTGGGCCCGATTGCTTTTTGAAGAAAGTCGGCAAGCGCGTGCATCGTTCGAAACTCCGGTCAGGCAAGTGCATTCACAAGTCAAACCCGCGCATCTGCTCGGGAGTTTTTCAAAGCGGGGTTTTCAGGCGGGTGAGCTCGCCTTAGCCCACGGCGGTCTTTTTATTGCGGACGAATTTATGGAATGGCCGCGCGATGCGAAGGAGTGCTTGCGCGAACCCTTGCAAAGCAAGCGAGTGATCCTGACTCGGGTCAGCGGTCAAAGCATTCTTCCCTGCGACGTGCAACTCGTCGGGACGGGAAACCTCTGCCCCTGCGGCGGAGTCCCCGCTCCGCTGCGTGGGATTGTCGGTGTTTCGACGAAACATTTTCCCTGTCGCTGTCGCGCCATCGAATTTCAAAATTATTTTCAAAAACTTTCAGGCCCGATCGCCGATCGAATCGATTTGATTCATTTGTATGCGCCTTCCGGCGAATCGGGTATCGAATTCGATATGACTCCGGTCAATCCCGATGAATGGCGGAAACGGATCGCCGAAAATCGAGCGTTTGCGAATGAAACCTTCGGAAAGCTCCCCTCTGACCTTTCGGTGCATTGGCTCGAACGAAATCTTCCGCGTAAAAAGAGCATCGAGACGATGCTAAAGCGCGTGCCGAACCTTCGTTCGCGACACAAGGTGCTTCGGGTGGCACGCACGCTTCAATCGATGGAGCGAACTTCAACACAGACCGAAGAACAGATTTTCGAATCGGTTTCGAGACGATTTACGAACAGTCCGCTGGAGTAGGGTCAGGACTGACTGGAATCGTCACCGGACAATCCGTTCCGTCGGTGCAATCTTCTTGAATCAATTGAGGATCCGAACAAATACAGATCGAGCTTGAACATCCGACGATCGAGCGCACGACTCGGTACACACTTCCGCTCACATGACAAGAAACATTCCACGGAGTGTAAATCCAACTGGCGGGAGTGGTCGAGCAGGCTCCCCATCCCGGAATCGGACTATAACATAAGGCGCTCGTTCCTTCCGGGAACGGCTCCCACGCCCAATCGCAATTCGCTTGAGTCGTGGTCTGGCAGTCCACCAAGGTGCTGAAGGATCGCGTTGTCGTATCCCCGTTCGGTTGGTCGTAATAATTTTCACAAGTAAAAGCGGGCGTCGGAGTCGCAGTGAGACTGCTTCCGTTGAGGCTTGACGTTTCGACCATCCCGCTACACGCGGTCAGGGCGAACACCGTCAGAATTGCTCCCCACCTTTTCATCGTTTACTCCACCGGATTTCCGCAAAAACGGTTGCTTGGGCTTGCCGAGTTTAAAAACGGTTCCAAGTGACCACTAATTTTTGTCGGATCGGACGGATCGAGAGTCTGAAGAATCGCGGTGCCGTTCACGACTCCGCAACATCCGGTCGAAGGAATCTTGGTTCCGATCTTCGCAGGGTCGGTGTTGACCGAATACTCGCAGCCATAACTCTTGTCGTGATCAAGATCATTTTTCAGCATATTGTCGATGTCGGCATCTTTCGCTAGCAAGGGAAAGATCCGATCCTCCTCGTTCGGGTCGAACGAGACCGTACGGTCGCAGGTAGAAATACCCAAGCCGCGCTGAGTGGCTCCCCAGACACTAAGTCCATCCAAATAAGTTCGACAGTCGTTATACGATGCTCCGCTGCTCACGCCGAGACTCGTTTTGCAAACTTCGTCGTTATTCACGACCGAACAGGCAGAGTTGGCGGTATTATAGCCATCCAATGCGGTCGCGGTTACGCCTCCGATGGCATGCGAAGTAAAGCCTTGCACCTTCGCAGCTGTCGGATAATTGACCAGCATCGACGTCAGAGTGGTCGAAGTCGCTCGCTTCTTCGCATTCAGCGTCGTCCAATAAGGGTTCTGGGTCGGATACACCTCTGCACACCAAGCCATCGTGTTGGTATCCTTTTTATAAAAATGCAGCGGCGGCTCAATGTAGGGGTCCGATGACGGCACACAGGCCTGAAACGTCGTATCCTCGACGTAATTCGGGGTCCACGGGTCGACCGGATTGACGTGAATTTCGTCGAGATAAATTTTTCTCGATGAACTCAAATCGATCCAAAGCGGATTGTCCACGTTCGAAGTCATGAGATGAACCGTGCTGGGTACTCCCAACAGGTAATCCGTCAGGCTGATCGTGGCCGAACACGAAGGCCCGATCACGGCACCGACAGTGCCGCCTCGATCGAAATTCGGCAACACGCGACCGTCCGGGTTGACGGAATAAGAGATGGTCCCGTTGTCATAAGCGTAATTCAAGGTCGCGACGTAAGACGGAAAGGACGAAGGACCGTAAGGCGATGAAAAATTCGTTTGGAAGTCCATTCCCGTTTCACCGTAACGTCCGGTATGTACTCCGTCGTTCGTCATCGTCACCCCTTCATGATCGAACCATGAATAATTGCAAGGTTTAGGACCGTAGATTTCATTTCCGGTCGGGACACCGTTCGAATCGACGACGAGGCGATCGGCGACGTAGACTTCATCGGCATACGCCGCTTGTTGGCTCGGGCTTCCGTTATACTCGTAAGTCGGCGGAAAAATCGCGCGATACCGGCGCAAGCGCACCAACGGACGAACCCGTCCGTTATTGTCGGTGATCGTTCCGCAGGTTCCGTTCGTATTCGGTTTTTTCGCGTATCCCAAACATTTATAAGTAATCACACCCGTTTCATTCAGATACTTCGACGGTGTGGTATCGGTGTCCACGCGTGGATCGCAAGCTTCGCTGACCGCATTCGCGTCTCCGTTTTTATACAACAAGGCCCCTGCCCGAATCGGAACGCTCCAATCGGACGAATACGAAGTGGCGAGCGCGAAGCTGGAATCCAAAGGCCAATACTTTTGTTCTTCGGATTGTGGAACATCCTGACCTGCGCTGTAAAGAATCGATTCCTGAACCTTCGGACACTCGTAAAACGAATTCTGTGAGTTAATTTCACCTAGCTTATCGGATCGCACGAACAAATTGCGGTAATAGCTCTGAGCCGACACTCCGTTTCTCGGGGTCGCACACTGTGCGGAACCCGAACTGTCGCCGGTACAAAAACGGCTCGCCAGCAGCACGTTGACGTTGACACCGCTACTCAAAGTCGTCGGCTGATATTGATTTAAAATTTCGTAAGTATTGTTCCGACGGCTGTAGCAGGTATATCGGTAAATGTTTCGGAACGGCGTCAGTGTATCATCCAAAAAGTCTCCGTTCGACGAAAGCGAACTTCCCTTTTTGTAAGAAACCGGCTTGACGTTCAGACCGCTGACGTTCGGCGAAACCGCGACGATGTTCATCTGAATGACGGTCGCATCGTCAATCTCTCCCCACACGCTTCCTTCGATCGTACACTTTGCGAGCCCGCTTTGAACGGCGGTCAGCGGCGAGCGTTTCGTACGCTGATACGAGCTGGTTCCGTCGGTGCCGGTCACGGTCCAAACCAATTCGCACACACAGGGGATCGTCGAGCTGCCGACACCGCAAAACTGAGTCAAGGGCTGATAAGAAGTTGAGCTGGTATCTGTCGAAAGAGCGATTTCAATCCCGTCGCTTCCGTCCGAAAGTGCGGTCGGAACGGCATTGACCAAAGTATGCGAATAATTCTCGCTCGAACTGCCGATAATCGTGGTGTTGGTCGTTGAAAGCGTCGAATGATCGGTGACGTTCGTGCAGGCCTCGGTCACGGCCAAGGTCAGGATCAAAAGCGTAATGCGGGATAATCGAAGTTTCATTTCATTCGCCTCTTAATCGTAAAACTGAAGTACGCAAAGCGGATAAATATCCGCGCTCGTCGCGCTTCCCACCTCTTTGACGTTCACGTCCCAATGAATTGCCTTGTTCGAAGGACAATTGACTCGACTGGCACTGTTGCAATCCTCGCTCGAACGGTACGTTACCGGTCGGTATTCCGACACGCTTGAACTCTGGTTGCGCATCGAATTGTCGCTGACGTTCGCGTCGGTGACGACGAACATCTGATCGGTAAAGTTGTCGGTATAAAGCGGAGTCGTATCGGTTCCGCTTTGCAGAGTGTCCAAAGGAGTTCCCGGCGTCGGTGCCGGATTCGGATCCCCGCTGGCATCGCAAGAATTATTACTCAAACGCCAAACATTGTCGCCGGTATCCTGACAAGTCGTGGCCAGTCCGGTGTAAAGATTCCAAGGCAAGCCCGCCAAGGACGATACATCGAGACTATTTTCGAATCCGTACATACTCGGCAACCAAGTTTCGGTTTGGGTCGTGCCCCAAGTCTTTTTAACGTAAAAACAGGCATTGGCGGGATTATCTCCGCCATCCGTAAGGGCCACCACCCGAGCGGCCAATCCGCCGTCATTACCCGAAGCAACGGGACAACCACTGCCGCCCGTTCCGTCGGGGTCCTCCAAACCGCAGCCGAAATAACTGGGGTTACCCACAAAGACTCCCGCCGGTTCAGGTTTTACGCTACAAGACGGAAACACGGGGGAATTCGTCGCAGGATTACACGCAATCGCACTCGCCCTCATCGCGCTCGAACTCGAAACATAGCTCGGCGGCGTGATGTCGGTTGCACGGAAATTCCAAAGTTTCACCCAGATCGCTTTCGACGGCAACGGGATGTTCGGACAAGTCGAAGACCCGTTCACGTTCGGAATCGGCTTCGCACCGTACCCGATGACGGAGTAAGCCGAAGAAACGTAATTGTTCGGCGCCACTGCGGCCTTGATCGGAATCTGAAACACACCGTATGCGTGCGATGCCACCGAGAACGAAGCGCGACGTTTTCCGGTCGCAGCCGGGTTCGTTACCGGTACGGGGCCGCTGCTCAAGGTGGCGGTCGGATCCATCAGCTCACCGTCACCGGCACAGAACGCGTCGGTACAAGGAGACGATGAATACACGTAAGGGTTCGCCCACCAATGCAACGAACGATCTTGGGTCGCGATCAAAGTACATTCCCAGTTTTGGGTGGCTTGTTGTTGCATCTGCAACAAGCTTTGACTCAGATTGGTCGTGTAAAAATTGAAGGGATAGATGATCTTCGGATCTTCCGATTGAATCGGATCGATGATTCCCGAATCGAGCGGATTCGGGATGAACTCGCGGCGGCGACACTGAAAGCGATCGACCGCGACGTAGCTTTGAGCATTGCTTAAATCGAGATAAGAATCGGAACTGAAGCTTCCGTCACCCAGATCGACACTGATCGAATTCGAAGCGTAGCCCACGGTCGTCGTTCCGGAAGTGGTGGTTCCACCGGTCGTCGTCGTGCTCGACGCACTCTCGACGACGACTCTGACGCTGAACGAACTGACCCCAGACGGAACAGCATCCACGCAACGAAGCAGATCGGACTCCTGATAACTCACGTCACCTTCGACTGCTTGCGAAGTTCCGTCCGAAAGCTGATAGGTGTACTCGCATTTACAGACGCCGTAACTGCCTGAACAATAAACATCGAATTGATTATCTTGCCCGATCAGATCGTAAGTGGCTCCGGTTGCTCCCGGAGTCGGCACCACTGTCTCTAAGCGAAAAGCGCCACCGTCCGTACCTTCGTTCGTGTCGGAGCCGATCGAGATTTCACTTCCGGCCGAGCCCGAGGTGCTGCCGATGTTGGTACATCCGCTCGAAACGATCAAAATGACTGAAAAGAAAAAAAGAGAGAGACGAGTCCAGTGATTGAAACTGAACCGATTCATCCGATCGATTAATTGTGTTGAGAGCGCTTGAACTCTCCTCACGTCTCTACCCCCAAAATGTTCCCCAATCTATGAAGTGCAAGATCCGTTCTTGCACTTGGGCCTGATCTTTATTCGGTTTTTTTCGAAGGAATCTGAAGAAAAGTTAGACAGTGTCAAAACATTGTCCACCGTCAATGAAAGCGCTTAATTCGAACGATTGCCTAAACGATACAGGTCGATTTGAAAAAGCTGATACGAGCCTCGAACCCGGTCGATGCGAATCCGGTCGGCCGTCGGGCTTTGCGAAAGCGGAATGTAGACCTGCTCGGTCCGAAGCGAACCGAAGGGATCTTCCAGGGTCGCGATCGTCTTTAAGACCACGGGCTCGCTCGAAGATTGATAATCCATCCACGCACGCGGCTGACGAACCGCCAAAAGATTGTCGAGCGTCGATTGGGTCGAGATGAGATTTACTTCGAGAATCGTTTTGTCGTGAACGACCGGAGTCTCTGGCGCGACCAACGGCCATGAAGTATGGGACGTCCAAGACTGATACGTGACGAGCATCAGCAGATCCTCGTTCGCACCCAGCTGGCTTCGATCCAGGTCGATGTCGACGCCGCCGACGTAAGCCTTACTCGTCTCGGTGTCGCTATTTCGAATCGGACCTTGATTCGCACACCAATCGTCGCGAACCCGGTAAAAACGCGTGTTGTAGTATTGTGAACTCGTCGGCGTGGAAGTCGGAAACGGCGAAGGCGACGGAGTCGCCGTCGGCGCAACGGTCGGTGCCGGAGCCGCAGGCGGCGTTTCGTCGAAATCGGCGCACGAACTCGGATCGGGGGTGCTGGCAACGCCCCGATAGGAACAGGAATCGCTCGAAACCACCCCACTTTGGGTGTCGACATAATAGCTATTCGTGATGTCCACCGAGACGTTTTTCAAAAAGGTGGGCCTGGTCGTGGGCGAAAGTGAGTCGGCACCGCTCAAATACGGAAACGCGGTCGGAACGCCGGTGTAATCGTCTCCGTCGACGCGAAATGTTTTTGCCATGTCGCCCAGGCATTTAAAACTCGTCGATTGAAAAACAGTGAAGTCGCTTAAATCCGAAAAATTGTCTTTATGAAAGATCGCGCGCGCCGCAGGCTCGGTTCCTCCGGCAACGACGCTGGTTCCGGTCGTCGAACCGCTGTCGACGGGCGCCAGTTGAATCGGATCACCTCCGCAGGCCGAAAGGATCAGAAGAAGCGGAAGCCATTTCCATGCGCTCTTCATGGCTTACAACCTCATGAGCGTGATGGATCGAATCACGACTCCCAAACACAGAGGTGAATCACTGCTGGAGCAGAAGGAATTCACATAATTCCCCGTTTGATTGATCCGCCCTTTCACGCGCGTCAATTGGATCACACTCATGTCGGGATAGGCTGAAAGCGGAATCAGAATTTGTTTTACCTTAACCGGTGCCCCTTTATAAGAGCCTGTGCAACTCCCCGGAGCGCCACTCGATCCCGATCCGCTGTCGAGACACGCGCCGTAATTCGGCGGAACGAAAATCGCAAACGGTTTCGGAATGGAGCTGACCCCCAAGGTCGAGTTCCAGAAAATTTTCCAAAGCTGATCGAGGTCATCCTCGGGGTTCGTACTCGAACCGTCCGAGTTCAGATGCAAACCCGAAGCCTGATATTCGACCTGAATCATGAGGTTTTCAGCCGTACCGATCAGGCTCGAATCGCGGTTCAGCACGATCCGTGCAAATACCGGATCGGTTCCCCCACCCAGTCCGTTCGAGACCGATCCGCAGTCCGCTTCACTGATCCGATAAAAATCCTGGGCATCAAACGTTCCGCTTCCGCCGAAGGTAGCGCAAGCGCTGGATGAGCTGGTACTGGTAATCCCCAGTTGAAAATCGACGAGCCAATCCGGTTTCAAAAGCGCGCTCGAGCCGTCGGCGGTAAAATATTGAGTGGGCTGAACCCCGGGAAGATACGTCGAAGCACCGTCATAGCCGGGATAACCCGAAGGAATCACCATCGCCGTCGGTACCGCCGACGGGGCCGAAAAACTTCCGGTTCCAGAAGCGATGCTGGTCACGATCTTGATTCCTTTGACTCCGTCCGCGAATTTCTGAGTCGACGTCGCAACCGTCGTGGTCGTCGGCGCAACGGTTTCTTGAACGGCGGGCGAACAGGCTTGAAGCACCGAAATCGAAAGCGCGAAAATCAGAATGTTCAAAAGACGAAAGACGTTCACGACTCTTTATCGGAACGCCTTTCAAAACGCTTGAATTTCAGGCTTTTTCTATTTCAATCCGTCAACGAAGTGACGAATCATCTCGTACCCGAAGCGAACTCCGAACCCCGTCGTTTCGGTCGGTACCAATCCCAATCCGCCCTTATTCGAGTCGGCAGCCAAGTCGATGTGAAGCCAAGGAATGTTCTTACCCACGAATTTCGAAAGAAAAGTCGAAGCATAAATGTGGTCTGCCGAAGCAGAGACAGCACATTGACGGACGTCCGCGATTTCGGATTTGACGGACTCGTCGTAATCCTGGCCGATCGGAAAATTCCATACCCGCTCACCGCAACGTTCGCCCACTTCGACCGCCGCGTGCGAGACCTTCAGTTGATTCGAGTAAGCACCGCAACGGCGAGTGTCGAGCGAGCGCACGACGCTTCCCGTAAGCGTTGCAAAATCGATGATGAAATCGGGCTTTTCTTCGGAAGCGATCGCCAGCGTATCCGAAAGTACCATCCGACCTTCGGCATCGGTATCGACCACTTCGATCGACATTCCATTCGAAGCAATCACCACATCGTTCGGGCGAAACGCTTCGGACGAAATCAGGTTTTCGGCAATCGCAAGGTAAGCGTGCACTTCATACGGAGCTTCCAGCTCGACCAAGGCTCGAAAAAGCGAAAGCGCGACCGCCGAACCGGTCATGTCCCGATGCATGTTCAGCATCGATTCGCCGCCTTTGATATTGTAGCCACCGGTATCGAAACAGATGCCTTTTCCGACGACCGCGATCTTGCGTTTTTTGCCCGAGGCTTTTCCGCGCGAACTTGCTCCCGAAGACCCGGAACCCGGATACCACAAATGGGCAATGCCCGCCTGATCGCTCGAATCGCCACGCATGACGGCGAGAAAGGCACCGGCGCCTTTTTTTACGAGTTGTTTTTTATCGATGAATTCGAAATTGACCTTCCAGTCTTTCGCGAGCGCCGAAACTTTCTCGCGGTATCCCTTCGGGTTCAAAACATTTCCCGGCAAATCGGCGAAGTAACGAACTTGATTGTTGCAGAACCCCAGCACGCGACCTTCGAAAATCCGGTCTTCCGCCAGATTCCGATTCAATCCCGTCTGAAAATAAACGGTGAGTTTTCCCAGTTTTTTACGATCTTTTTGTTTTTTGCCGTAAGCCTCCGAGCGAAAACGGGTCAGCACCGCCAGCGACGCGATCCACTGAAGCACGTCCCGCGCATAATCGTCTTTCAAGCCCTTGAGCGAGACCGAGACTTCGCGATCTTCTTCGTCAGCCGTCAGAAACGGCGCGAACGATTGGCGAATCGTATCTTGCAGAAAGTAAGCACCCGAATTTCCGGTCAAAATAACGGCACGAAGTCCGCCTTTTCCCTCGTAATTCACCGAAATCGAACGAGGGCTGTCGGACGACTCATCGTCTTTTTTAATTTTCTTCAACTCTTCCGAAACCGCCTCTTTTGCGGCCGGACGATTCTTCAGCACATCGACCACGGTCATGCGGCTTCCGTAATCCGCCACCACCAAGTCATAGCAGCTCCGATCGGGGGTGCCATTCACCTTAAAGTCGACGTTTTTCCATTCTTTCATTCCATCTTGAAGATTTGAGTTGAGCATGAAAGAAAGCGTAATCAATTTTAACGTCGACGTCCACCTTTGGCTTCCGCCTTGGCCGTCAGCGGATCTTCTGGCCAGGCGTGTTTAGGGTAGCGGGCTTTCAGCTCCTTCTTGACTTCGAAGTATGCATTGGCCCAGAAACTCCTCAAATCGCGAGTGACCTGAATCGGCTTAAAACTGGGTGACAAAAGTTCGATGACGAGCGGCACCTTTCCTCCGGCAAGCTTCGGAGTGTCAAGCCAGCCGAAGACCTCTTGCAGACGCACCGACAATCGAGGCGCTCCGGTCGAATCGATCGAGGAATAATCGATCCGGTGCGAACGCCCGCTCGGCACTTCGAGCTTTTCAGGCGCCCACTCTTGAAGTCGCTTCAACGTCGCTCGATCCCACTGCCCTTCGATCCACGAAACGATCGGAAACGCGATCACCTCACTCAGACGCGTCTTGCCCTCGACGATCATCGGAACCACATCCGACCACTTCCACGCCAAAGGCGTTTCTTGCCAATGGTTCAAAAATTGAATCCGCTCAAACCACGCCGCGAATTCCGGGTTCTGCGAAAATACTTCGAGCGGGTCTTTCAAAATTCGTTCGCTCAAAACCCGAGCGGCTTCGGATGCCTCGACCGGGGCATCGCGAACGGCGGCAACCTCAAGATCGGCGAAAAATTTTCCTTCAAGTGCTCGCACGCGCCCCGCATCTTCGTCCCAAAACACCGTTTTCTTTTTTTGCGCACGCGCTTCGAGCTTCGTCATCGCGATTTCAACGAAGCTCTGAACCTGAATCACAGGATGAACGGCGCCGCCTTGCCCGCGCTCGCTGCGTTCCATCGATTGAAGAATCAGCCCCGCCTCGGGAAGAGGCCGCCCCTTGCCTGCGACTTTTCTGCGCCCCACCACCCGCTCACGCATGAAAATCTGCATCGGCAGGGCCTCGATCAAAATTGCTTCATAACGATTCCACTCGGCTTCGTGTACGAGGGGGACCTCATTCGACGACGAACTCCCGTAAATCTGTCGCGCACCCGTCAGCGCAAGACCACTGAGTTGATTGAGCGCACGGATGAGCTGCGATTCGTGCGTGATCGCCTCGTCGCGAGAGCGGTTTTCGAGATAGGCGGCAAGCCTGGCGCCGAATTCTTTGACACCGTTTTTTTCAGAAACTAAAACCAACTTCGCGAATTTCGGCGAAAGCGGAGTTTTCAGTGCAAGCCGCCCTTCGTCGGTCAAGGCGCCGTCGCGTAAGAACCCTAACTGTTCGAGTTCTCCGAGCGAAAAACGAAGCATCGACGACTTCGGCGATTCGTACCACCTGAATTTTTCAAAGTCGGTCACGCCGAAATCACTCAAAAACAAAAGCGCCTGGCCCAGATGAACGCGATGAATCTCGGGGGTTTCAAACCTCCTCAACTGTGACTGCTCAGCCTCGCTCCAAAGACGGTAACAATGGCCGGCGCTCACCCTTCCTGCGCGTCCGGCCCGCTGTTCACTCGATGCGCGGCTGATTCGCACGGTTTCAAGCCGGTCTTGCCCCAGCTGCGGATCGGTTCGCATCACCTTGGCCCAGCCGCTGTCGATCACGACAGTGACCCGAGGTAGCGTCACCGAAGTTTCGGCGATATTCGTCGAGCAGATGATTTTGCGGTGATCGCTTTTTTCATCGAATACCTTTTTTTGTTCCGATTCGGGAAGACTCGAATACAGCGGCAAGACCTCGAAGTCATACCGGCCGCTCTCGCTCAGCAATCCCCGAATTTCGCGAACCGCCCGATCGATCTCGAAAGCGCCAGGAAGAAAAATCAAAGCATCTCCGTCCGTCCGATCTTCGGCGAGCGCCGTCTTCACCGCCGACACGACGCCGACTTCACCCAGATAGCGCGTCTCGACCGGGAAGGTTCGACCTGGAACCTGAAAGCTTTCCGTCCGTTCACCTAAAAACTCGATCAATGGCGCGGGGTCGAGCGTCGCCGACATGACCACGATCTTCAGGTCGGGCCGAAAAGAATCCTGAATTTCCTTTAAGATCGAAATCGAAAGATCGAGATCGAGGCTTCGCTCGTGGAATTCATCCAAGATCACTCCGTCAAAGCCTTTCAGCTCCGGGTCTTGAACCAGCTTTCGCAGCAACACCCCTTCGGTCATGATCAGAATGCGTGTATTTTTTGACGCTCGATTTTCGAAACGAATCTGATAACCGACCTCTTCACCGAGCTTCCAGCCGTTTTCGTCGGCAATTCGTTTCGCGGTCAGCTTTGCGGCCCAACGGCGCGGTTGAAGCACGATCCATTTCGAACCCGGGCGAGCACCGGCTAACGCGACCGGAACACGCGTGGTCTTCCCCGCCCCCGGTTCCGCCACCACGATGACGTTCGAATGCGTCTCGATCGATGAGCGAATCGCGGGCAAGAAAGAATCCATCGGGAGTGTGGGTAACTGTTGAAGTGCGGACATTTTTATCGTTAAATCAATGATATATGAAAAAAATCCTTCTGGCTTCATTCATTTCACTGATTTGTCTCCCGCTCTCACAGGCTCAGACCAAAGTGATCGTCAAACCCAGAACCCAATATCCGGCGCAACAATCGATCGTTCAAGTCCAGCCGACGCCGACCCCTGCGGCCCCCAAACGGATCCCTTTGAAGATCGTCTATTTCGGAGAATACGTCGGACCGCGTTTGAGTAATTTCGACCTCTCGCAAACCCAAGGTCCCGATTCCGATACCTCCGCCTACAGTGCCTGGTACAACAGCTTGAAACTCGGTTACGGAGTCTCGGACCGCGTCGTGCTCGGAACCTCGATCCGCGCCGATCTGTTGATCGATCCGAACCGAACCGAGTCGATGCACTTTTACGACATGCGCTTTTACGGATCGTGGAATCACATGATCGAAAACTCGCTGCTCGACATGCAACAGGTCCTTGAGGTCGAGGCACCCACTACCGAATCGTCGCGACTGAAGGGCAAGATCATCCAATTCAACATTCGAAACAACTGGGTCATCAAGACCCCGCTTCGAAACTGGTTTTTCAGCTTTCAAAGCTACATCAGTCCACGCTTTTACAATACGCTCGAAGGCAGTTCGACCGATCTCGTCCTCGGATTTTTTCCGTGGATCACGATGGACATCGCGCCTGACTTTCAATTTCTGGCCGAAGGAAGTTTCGACGCCGGGCACACCTACGACGAAAACTTCTTCACGTTCAACTTCGGCGATTACGATTACATGGACCTAGGGGTCCTTTGGTCGGTCAACGCGCACATTCAGCTGAATCCGTCGTTGCGCTTTTACATGGCCGATTTTTCGCCGAGCAAAGCGAATTTTTATTTCAGCTTAACCGCAGTACTTTAATGGTCGTACTTTAATCGCCGTTCTTTAATCGAGGTCAGTCATGTCCGTTCATATCCAAAAAGGATCCGTCCTGATCTATCGGGTCTTCGACGTCGCCGAGGAAGTGAACCTTTCTCGTGTCGAGGAGCTTCTGAAATCTGAAAGCAACAAAGCCCGCTTAAGGCTCACCCGTACCCCGCGCCAAATGGTCATCATGAGAAACGCCCCCGTCACCTTGGGACTGGGCGAATCGGAGCTCGTCCTTTCGGACCGCAATTTAAAGGTCGAAACCTTCGCTAAGTTTTGGGATTACGGAGTCCTCTCCGTTCAATTTCAGATTCCGATTCAGGCCGGGATGTCGTGGAACGAACTGATCGACTTCAGCGCGAAGCTCGAAAACGACCCGATGATCGATGAGGCCGCCCGCCTGCGAGCGCAAGAGCTTGTCAACGTCGTCAACCCGGCGTTGCGCGACCCGCACAGCTGGCACGAGTTCGAAGATTATGCCATTTTCTTTTTCGAAGAACTTTCAGGAATCGAAAAAGTATCCGAGCTGGCCGACAAGGTCGATGCCGCCCGTCTGATCCTGGCCGAAAACTCGGTCAAACTCTCGGTCAATGCCAGAAAGTCCATTTTGGAAAGCACCTTTCAATATTCGGATTCGGATCTGACCATCATCGACTGGAACTCAGCCATCGTGATCGAGCCTTCGGGACGAAAGGAAGTTCCCGAAGTCATCGAGTTCGCGCTGACCCACATGATGGAGATGCGGTATTACGATTCGCTGCTCGATCAACGGCTCGGGATCCTTTACGACTCGATCGAAGAGTCGCGATCGCGCTTCTTCAATAACCGCTTCAGCGCCCTTTCTCGCGAAGCCTCGACCCGATACATCGAGTTTTCCGAATTCATCGAACGAGTCGACAATTCGTTCAAAGTCGTGGGGGATTTTTATCTGGCCCGCATCTTCCGCATCGCCGGCGAAGAATTCCGGATTCCCGAATGGGAAGAAAACATCACCCGCAAGATGAACCTGTTCGCCCGAGTCTCGGAACTGCTTCAGGGCGAGATCAACGTGAACCGAAGCCTATGGCTTGAAATCATCATCGTCGTGCTCATCGCGTTCGAGTTGGTGACGACGTTCTCTAAAGTTCTTTTTTAAAATTCTCTCAAATACTCTTTTTGACGAGTAGACGTTCATCGCCCACTTTTTTGTGGGCATGAGTCGCCGAGATGATCGTTTTGATGTTTCCGCGAACCATGAAGTCGGCCACGACTTTGATCTCCCACGGATCGAGCAAATCGACCAAGTCGTCCATGATCTTGTTCGTCACATCCTCGTGATAGATTCCCTGATCGCGGTATTGGTTGATGTAAAGCTTGAGACTCTTCAGCTCGACGCACCAGTCTTTCGGGACGTATTGAATCTGAATGGTCGCGAAATCCGGAAACCCTGAAACGGGACACATGCAGGTAAACTCGGGCGATGCCATATCGATGATGTAACGACGATGCAGGGTGCGGTTTTTGAAGCGCAACAACCGGGCCTCGGCGATCTGCTTGCGCCCGTCGGCACGAGTATTGGAGAGCACAAGGTTATGGCTGTCTTTGCGGTCTTTTTTCTTCATGGCCTCTATTTATCTTGATTGAGAGTCGTTGGCAAGACGACTATGCTGAAATCATGGAAAAACGGGTCCGACTCACGGCCATTCTGATTTCGCTTTTGATGGGAATCCTGATTCTCGGGCTGAAATTCTACGCCGCCCAACTCGCCAATTCGTCGGCCTTACGATCGGATGCCCTCGAAGGGACGGTGAACGTACTTGCCGCCGCATTCGGGTTGGGGTCGCTTTTGTTCGCCGAAAAACCGGCGGACAAAGATCACCCCTATGGCCACGGAAAAATCGAATACTTCGCCTCGGCCTTCGAAGGCGGGCTGATTTCTCTCGCTGGGGTCTTGATTTTAATCGACGCGGCTTCGCGCCTGATCGAGCCCGTCCCTTTTCACCATCTCGGCACAGGCCTCGAACTGAACGTCGTCGGGGGCCTTCTGAACGGAATCGTGGGATTAGGCCTTCTGATCACCGGAAAGAAATACCGCTCACAAATCCTGACCGCCGACGGCATTCATCTGCTGACGGATTTGGTTTCGACCGTGGTTTTGGCTCTCGGCCTGGCCGTCGTTCTGATAACCGGCTGGCAATGGCTGGACCCCATCTTGGCGATCGGGGTCGCATTCTTTCTTTTTAAGACCGGGTATGACCTCATCCGACAATCCTCAAACGCTCTCTTAGATGCCGAGAACCCGGCCCTCCTCCAACGGATCGTCGATCATTTGAATCAGATCGATCGGGGGAATGTGATCACCGTCCATGAATTGCGCGCGCAGGAGTTCGGACGCGCACAACACGTCGATATTCACGTCGTGGTCCCCGAGTTTCTGACCGTCAAACAGGCCCATGCCGCGACCGATGCTTTCGTCCTTTCATTAAAGGGAGCTTTGGGATCGGAATCCCAGATCCATACCCACGTCGATCCTTGCGAGCGCGAGTACTGCGACGAATGCCCTGCTACGGAATGCGCCATCCGGCGATCGCCATTTATCGCAAGGAAGCCGCTTTCTTTGGATGCCGCCGTCGAGCCCGGCGAGATCTAAGCCCCCTGAAAGCGTTCAAACTTTAGACACCCCGCTGTCGAGTTGACAGACACCCTTTTACTCGATGATTTTCGTTGACGAGCCTTCTCGATATTTTTCGTTTTCATTTCAGAGAGTTGATCCCTGATTTTTCAACCCCACGGCTTGGCACACCCCGTGCACTCTTCATGAGCAACGAGTGATTGTGTGAAAGAGAGGATACGAATTATGAAAAATTTAAAATCAAAATCTTGGATCAGTTTGATTTCGACCGCCGGTGCGGCCCTGATGCTTTCGGCCTGCGGTTCGCAGTCGACCAACAGCCTGTATACCGGCTCTGCTACCGGAACGACAAGCGGTTCGACCACGAGCGGATATAGCTATCAAACCGGTGATTCTACGACCGACCAAAACCTTTACAACCTTCCGGCTGCTCCGGAACAACGTATCGAGCTTTCCGGTCAAAACGGAACCGATCCGTCCAAAACCTTGGCCGTCAGCACGTCGCATACTCTGAAAATTAAAATCACTCCGCTTGCAGCTCCGAATATCACCGAATCGGGTTACACGAACTGGGTGTTTCCTTACGGCTGTCTTCAAGTGACCGTCGTCGCAAACGGCATGACCCAGACGACTCAAGTGTTGAAAGTTTCGGGAACGAATTCTTCCACCTGTTCGAGCGCCCCAAGCTACCAAGTTCTGGACTTCAGCAATCAAGTCAGCGGTTCGGGCAGTGTGAACGTCACGGCTCAAAACCCGAACTACGACAACTGCCGCTACTACTGGCCTCTGTACTACGGTTGCTCGATGAGCGCGGTTTTCCAAACTCACCGCGTCGCTTTCAACATGCAAATCCAGACCGACAATACCTATATGGCTCAGTAACTCGAATTTCCTCTAACCCCTCACTCTACTGCTGCGAGGATGTTTGAAATGGTTCAAACATCCTCGCAGTGTTTTGGAAGGATCGTTTCGAAATTTTTCTGCTGAGGAGAAGAAAAATCCTTGGCTTTGATCGTTTTTAAAGCCTTCAAAAAACGACCGACGTCTTTTCCGCAACGATCGAACAGCTCGCCGAAGCCGTGATCGCTCGGGTCGTAGGTCTGAAACTGAATCAAGGTCGCGTTCGTGATCGGGCGCGGAAACCGAAGCTCGGACTGAAGCTTCGCCAGATACTCCGCCTTCTTCGTTTGTTTTTCGTCAACGCTTGCGGACGAATCGTAAACCGCCTTCAAGTCGCGATAAGCTTTCGCCATCCTCGCCTGTACCTTCGCGTAATACTGTTCGTGCTCACGATAAGTCTTCCAGAGCGAAGAATCATTTTGCCCGCGCTCGTTGAAATACTTTTCGGTCAAAATATCGGCCAGAAAAAACGCCAGGCTCTCGTTGAAGTAAGACTGATCGTTGATGTAAACCGTGGCATGGACCGATTCGTGAATCACGATATTGACCAGCTCGGGTAACGCTTCAGGAAGTGGGACGCCGTCCTTCGACGGAATCATCGTCGAAAGCAGCGGGTCTTTGAACCAGCCCAAAGTCGAATAGGCCGAAGCGCCCCGCACGTCAATGTCCTTCCCTTGCTTCGAAAACTGGGCGGCGAAATCATCGGCGTCCTGACGCGAGAACCAGCCGATGTAAGTAAAACTCCCCACGATCGGGAATGAAAATATTTTGACCTTGAATTCGAGCGGCTCTGAAACGGTCACGACATACACCACGGCGTCTTGATCAAGCTTGACGTATTCGCCGTAATTCGGCGTGGGTTTCAGACCCCATTTTTCACCGAAGGTTTTGATCTCGGGGACTTGCTTCAGCAAATCGGCAAGCTTCGGATCCGTCGTCGGGTCGGCAATAACGTCGTTCAGAGGGCGCGCTCGATTCAGAAGCCGCAACTGGCCCTTACCCGCCTGATACAAAAAATGCACGGTGCTACAGGCGTTCAAGCTCATACTGAAAATCGCGAAAAGGAAAACCCATCGCTTAGAAATAAAAAGAGCCTCCGATATTCAAGGTCACGTTGTCTTCCCAGGTCGAAAGATTTCCGCCGATCAGATAGGTGATCGCCTCGGCGCTCATCCCGAAACGGTTCGAAAGCCGCATCTTCAATCCAAGACCGCCGATGACTGAAACTTGATCGAGGCGTCCCGGAGGCGAATAGCCGCCCTCGTAGTGCCCCGAAGCATCGCGGTTCAGCTGACCTAAGCCCACTCGAAAATACGGTCGGACCGGGGTCTCGCGCTGAAAAAGATAATAAAGCAAATTCAAGCTGTAGACCCGGTCATGATACGTGATGTCCTGCACGTTTTGAACGAAGTCGTGCGTCGTCGTATCCTGATACATAAATTGTAGCTCGCTGTCTTGAGTGAAGTAATAGCCGAGCGAAGCCGTGTACGATCGAGTGATCGTGTAACTTCCGGCATTGTAGGAATCCTTTTCGAACGAATACGATCCGCCCAAATCGAATACCCCCGCCAGAACCGGGTTTGCACTGAGAATGAAGAGGAGAATCCCCCATCCGATGGTTTTTGCTGTTTTCATGTTTCCCTCCTTGGTCAACATTGCTTTACTTCAAGTTTGAAACTTCGTGAATCAACCTTTGCATTTCCCGCTTTTTATTTTTTTGAATCCGATCGTATTCCGGATCCACGAGTTTTTCCCCCGATTTCGAAGCCGGACTTCGACTAGACGCTTTGGGCGTCAGGCCATCGTCATTCAGCATCTTCAGATCGGCTGCCGATCCGTAAAGGTGTTCCTTCAAAAGCTCCATCGTGTGTTGCGCTTCCTTCGGGTCGATCGAGTTGCGAACGTTCTGGTTGCCGGAATCCTTACCGTCGGGAACCGATGCGATCTGCCGATCCGTATCGACGCTCTTTTCGACTTCATCCCAATCTTCGATGTCGGTCGTCAGCGATTTTGCGCGTAAGGCGAACACACGCTCCACGACACTTTGCATGCTTTGGCTTTCATCGGCTGCGAGCCCGAATCCGTGCAGGGCCTCTTTCACCGAGGTTGGGTTCATCACCTCGGGTTGCGATGGAACGATTCGCTCTTGGTTCACGGCCAAACGGCTGATCTCGCCCGCATGCACATCCTGCGAGGCTTCGGTATTGAACTTATTGCGAAAATTAAAGCTTCGACTGAAGGCTGCGGCCGATGTTTCCTTTTGCTCGGGAGCATACGCGATCCACGCCACTCCGCCATCGAACTCGACTTCTCCGTTCGGTGTCGAAAACGTTGTCATCGGAATGCCTCTCGGAGCGGTCACCAGCAGGCTTCCCCGATCGAGACGATGAACATTCGATTTTTCTTTTCCGAGCTCGAAAAAGCTATGCGCGCCGACCTTGAACACGGTCAGATTCGAATGCCGAATCCAAACCGGATCGCTGTGAGTGACGATCATACTTCCGCATGCGACGGGCTGATCGTTTTCAAAGCGGGTCTGAACTTTTCCTTGAGGGGGAATCACCTGCGTTCCGATTCCGAATTTTACGATCACGCCACAGGGCGGTTCTTTCGGTTCGGAGCTCGCAGCAAACGCGATTCCGGCAACGATGAAAACGGATCCCGCTAAAATGCCTTTAACCTTCATGCGGCTCGCTCTCCTCGGAATTAGCATGAGTAGAACCCTGAACCGGTGGCTGGTTCCCTTGCGGTTTTTCGATACTTTCGGACGGATGTTCGTCTTCCTGCTTTTGCGGTTCTTGAAAGCGATTGAATCCCGGAAACTCATGCCCGTCGAACGAGGCCGGAGCGCGATTCAACCACGACGCCTCTTTCGAATGCGGATACCGAGAGATAATCTGAATCACCCGTTGCTGTGCCTTTTCAGTCTGGCCCGAGTTTTTCGCAGCCAAAGCTTCCCACACCAGTGCCGTCCGGTAGATCGCGTCTGACGGTTCGGACTTCTCTTTCGTCTGCTCAAGATAACGGTCGGCAAGTTTGAACTGTTTCAGATGATACCAAGCGATCGCACACATCAGTTGAGTTTGAGGACGCTGATAGCTTGTATCTTCGCGAAGGTCGATCAACTGACTGAAAATGACGGCGGCTTGCTCGTATTCTTGTTTACGAAAATACTCGATGCCCAAGGTATAAAGCTGGTTCGGCAAAAGATTTTCAGGCGCATGATACGGAATCGATTTTAAAACCCGGGCCAATTCCGAACCGGCTTCGTGATGCAAGCGCTCTGAAACGGATGCCGTGCTTCGACGAGCCTCGTGCTCGACGTGTTCGACCTGATTCAGCACGATTTTTTGCTCTAAAAGAGCGATCTTGCGGCCCAATGCCTGATTTTCAAGATCGAGTGAGCGCATTTCGTCGAGCTTGTCGACGAACGAAAAGAAATGTTTTTTGTAGGTGCCGACCACACCGTTCGCTTTGAATTCCCGCATCGCAAACGAAGTATCGAACTCGTGAACGACGGGCTTGGCAACCTGCCACAGACCGAAAGCGGCGAACGAGGCCAGAAAGCCAGCCAGGCCGTAACGAATGGATTTTTTTCGGGTCAATTCACGCACGTTCACGATCACTCATCGGCCGTCGCAAAGAAAAACTTAAGACGCAGAACACTGCGCCATCTGAGAGGGTGTCTTTTACGCCACTTTTTTGTCGCGTTGAGGTTCGGCACCCGGAATGAGGTAAGCCTTCGAATCGACGAAGAGTTTGTACAAGATCGCATCGAGCTTGCCCTGCTTTACTTCGTCTTCGAGGATCGCCAAGGCTTTGTCGAGAGGAACAGCCGCCTTGTACGGCCGGTCTTTCGCCGTTAAAGCGTCATAGATATCGCAAATCGTGAGCATCCGACTTTGAATCGGAATTTCTTCAGACTTGACCCGCAACGGGTATCCCGAGCCGTCGAGCTTTTCATGGTGGCGATGCGCAATGTTCGGAACGCTCTCTAAGCCCCGACTCCACGGCACCATCTTCAGGATTTCGTAAGTGAAAGAAACGTGTTTTTCGATTTCAATGCGCTCTTCTTTACTGAGCGATCCGCGAGGGATGCACAGGCGCTCTTTTTCATGAGCATGAAGCGCGCAGCAGACTTCGTTTTCGCCGACCTCGATTTCAAGCTTGGTCAGCTCGATGATTCCTTGCGAAACTTCTTGCGGAAGGACCGAAGGCTCATTCGCCGTTTTGATCATGACGAGTGCCTTATCGAGTTCGCGCAGTTGCTTAGCGAGCTCCAGCTCGTTTTTCTCGCCTTTCAGGCGGGCGAACTGGTTCTTCAGCGCGAGTCTCATCATTTTAAAACGCATCTCGATCAGCTCAAGTTCCCACGAAAAAAGTTTTTTCTCTTTTTTCAGGATATCTTCTTTGACCGAAATCTTGCCGATATCGTGCAGCATCGCCGCGTATCGCAATTCACGAAGCTGGGTCGGTGAAAACTGAATCAGTCCCAAGGGCCCGTTCCCCGTCTTATTCACCATTTCGGCTAAGTTCAAAGTCAGATCACACACGCGTTGCGAATGGCCGGAAGTGACCGGATCGCGCGCTTCGATCGCTGTGACACAAGCGTTGACGAAGCCGTCTAGAATTTTTTCTTGCTCGTACAAAAGCGTGCTGTTTTCGATCGCCAGTGCTGCCTGGCCCGAAACGATCGCACATAAGCGTTCGTCTTTTTCATCGAACTCGGCCTCGTTCTTAGGATCGCTTGAATTTTTATCGGCTGAATTTTTATTAATCAGTTGAACCACACCGACCAGATCTCCCCGAGGGGTGATCAGCGGCGCGGAAAGAATATTCCGGGTCGTGTAATTGATCACGCTGTCGGTGAAAGACCGAGCCGTCGTCGCGACACTGCCATCGGCCGTCATTTTCGAGACGATCGGCGAATAGCTTTCCTTGAACATTTTCTGGTGAAGCCCCGTCTTACCGACCAGCGAGCTTTCGTCGAGACGAAAAACGACGCTTTTCAGCGATTCAGGCACGGCACGAATGCCAGCGCTTCGGGTGACCATCGCCTTAAAGATCAGCACGGACTCGCCCTGGAGGTTTTTCTGAAGGGTATAGATCGATCCCCCATCGCACCCCACGAGGTCGAGGAAGGAATTCAGAATCGTATGCAGATCACGCGACAGGTTTTCGTAAGACATAAAGTCCATTACTGTTCGGCACCTTGGCGCCCAAGCTTTAGGGCTCTCTGTCTATCATTTTGACAGCGTTGTCATTTTTTGTCGATTCGACCGAAACTCTGGCCCGATCGAGGCCGTCTTTCGTTAAATATACATTGTTTAAATAATTGAAATCTCGACGATTTTTGACGCGATTCCCTTGGCAGCACCGAAGCACACTTTGGCCTGTTCCTTGCTTAATCAAGCCTGAGAGAGTATACGTTTATGAAACAATTTAAGTTTAAATCATTTTTCGGACTGTCCGCCACCGCAATGATCCTCGGCACGCTCACCGCGTGCGGGCCTCAGGCCTATGTTCCCGGGACGGTTCAATCGAATCAGGACGCGGCCGGAACGATGAACATCGCTCCGAAGGTGGATATCGTTCTCGGCGTCAGCCAAGACGGAACGATGGACAACATCCTTCCCAGCATTCAGCAGGATCTTTACGACTTCACACAAAACCTTCAAAACAAAGGCTGGGATTACCGCTTTGTCGCCATCCCACTCAGCGAACATTCCTCGACGAGCACTTCGTCGTTCAGCATCAACAATATCGTTCAAACCTCGAAATACGATGCCAACTGGTATAGCCTGGGATCTTGGATCGCACCCTTTCCCGATGCCGACCCGTCGGACGCATCCCTTCGTCTGAATCCGTCATTCTTCTCGCAGCAATTCATTCTGCCGTCGTCGATTACCGAGGTGGACGGTCGCGAACGCGGCTTAGCAAACTATCTGACTTTCTTGAACCGAAGCGACGTCAATAACACGGCTTCTCCGAACAACAGCTTCTTGCGTCCAGATGCGACCTTGGCCATGATCACCATCACGACCGGCGAAGATCGCTCGTACGGTGATTGGCATAGTGACGGCATCACGATCGGCGACCTCAAATGGTATGCCGATCCAAACGGCCCGCAAGAATTCCAAACTTCTTTAGCAGCGATTAAGGACCCGCTTTTGACCCGGTTTTACACCTTGGCCGGACTCGGTTCATCCATTACCAACTGTCGCGGTAGCGGCGGATACATCTGGAATGGCTTCACCTATGCCAACACCACGAACGCCATCGGCGGAAAAGCAATCGACATCTGCTCGAACGCCACTTCGAACGCCTTGGATCAAGTTTCAAATGATCTGACTCAAAACCGCGCGGTCTTCCGTCGCGACTTCCTCGTCCTCAACTCGCAACCGAGTTCAGGCACCGTCCACGTTTTCAAAACGTCGAACGGTTCTGAATCCGAAATTCCGAACGATGCGACGAACGGCTGGACTTTCTGGAATAACAACTCCACTACGGTTCAAACCACTGCAACCATTAACTACTTCCAACTGGCCAATAGCCCGACTTGGTATCCATACAGCGGCGAAGTGAAAACCGGCTACGTGATCCAATTACATGGATCAGCAGTTCTGATCGGCGGCGACACCGCTCGCGTCGAGTACATGAACAACGGCGCAGTCGTCGCTCAATAAACAGTCGCTCAATAAACTAAAACTTCATCTCCGGCACGTCGCCCTCGACAATGAGCTTGGCCTCGGTCGATTGAACGATCTGATCGACCGAAACACCGGGAGCACGCTCAACGAGCTTCAGGCCGTTCGGGGTCACGTCCATCACACACAGCTCTGAAACGATGCGGTTCACGCATCTTTCACCCGTAAGCGGAAGCGCGCACTTCTTCAAGACCTTGCTCTTTCCGTCCTTCGCCACATGTTGCATGGCCACGACCACGCGCTTGGCTCCGGCGACGAGGTCCATCGCTCCGCCCATGCCTTTGACGAGCTTGCCTGGAATCATCCAGTTCGCAAGATTGCCCTGCTCGTCGACTTCCATCGCGCCCAAGACCGTCAAATCGATCTTGCCCGCGCGAATCATCGCGAACGAATCGGCGCTCGAAAAGAATGCGGCGCCCGGAATGACGGTCACGGTTTCCTTACCTGCATTAATCAGATCGGCATCGATCTGCGCTTCGGTCGGATATGGCCCCAAGCCCAGAATTCCGTTCTCGCTTTGAAGCACGACTTCGATGTCTTTCGGAATGTAGTTCGCGACCAGAGTCGGAATGCCGATGCCCAAGTTGACGTAGTAGCCGTCTTTCAGCTCTTTTGAAATGCGTTGGGCGATTTGCTCGCGGGTCAGCCCTTTCGCTGTAGTAGCGGTGCTCATGCTCGTGCTCCTTGACCTAATACTTTTTTCTCGATGCGTTTTTCGTACTTCTCGCCTTGAAAGATTCGATGGATGTACACGCCCGGCAAGTGAATTTGATCGGGTTCGAGGGCTCCGACCGGAACCAGCTCTTCCACTTCGGCAATGGTGACCTTGCCCGCCATCGCAGCCAGCGGGTTAAAGTTGCGCGAAGTTTTGCGGAAAACGAGATTTCCCATCGCATCGCCTTTCCAGGCCTTCACGATTCCGAAGTCGCTGACGATCGCGCGTTCCATGACGTACTTGCGTCCGTCGAATTCACGGATTTCTTTGCCTTCGGCCACGAGCGTCCCCGCTCCCGTCGCGGTGAAAAATGCCGGAATGCCCGCACCACCCGCGCGCATGCGTTCAGCGAGCGTTCCCTGCGGAGTCAAATCGAGTTGTAGCTCGCCCGAAAGAACGAGTTGTTCGAAGAGCTTGTTCTCGCCGACGTAGCTTGAAATCATTTTCTTCACCTGGCGTTTTTCGAGCAACAGACCGATCCCGAAGCCGTCAACCCCGGCATTGTTCGAAACACAGGTCAGCCCCATCACTCCTTTGCGAACCAGGGCTGCAATCGTGTTCTCAGGAATCCCGCACAAACCGAAACCGCCGATGGTCAGGGTCGCACCGTCAAACACGTCTTTGACCGCTTCGTCCGAGCCCGACACTAACTTACTCATGCCTTTTTTCATCGATGTTCTCCTCCGGTCTACAAAAGCTCGATCGCTACCGCCGTCGCTTCGCCGCCGCCGATGCAAATTCCCGCTAATCCCTTTTTCTTGCCCTTCGCCTGAAGCGCCGAAATCAGGGTCATCACGATGCGTGCACCCGAAGCGCCAATCGGGTGGCCGATACTGATCGCCCCACCGAGCACGTTCATTTTTTCGTGAGGGATCGAAAGGTCCTGCATTGCCGCCATCGACACCACCGCGAAGGCTTCGTTGACTTCGAACAAATCCACATCGCCAACTTTCCAACCGGCTTGGTCGAGCGCCTTTTTCATCGCGCCCGCCGGAGCGGTCGTGAACCACTGCGGATCTTGCGCATACGTCGCCTGTGCCACAATACGAGCGATCGGTTTTAATCCCTTTGCTTTTGCCACGTCGGCCGAGGTCAGTACGAAAGCCGCCGCGCCGTCGTTGATGCTCGACGCATTCGCCGCCGTCACCGTTCCGGCTGGATCGAACGAAGGCTTCAATGTGGGAATTTTATCGAACTTCGCCTTGCCCGGGCCTTCGTCTTGTTCGACCAAAGTGCTCGCACCTTTCGGGCCGGCGACCGTCACCGGAGCAATTTCGTTTTTAAAGGCCCCTTCGGCCTGCGCCTTTTGCGCACGTTTGTAACTCTCGATCGCATAAGCATCTTGCGCTTCGCGAGTGAAGTGCTTTTCTTTCGCACAAAGTTCACCGCAGTTGCCCATGTGTTGGTTGTTGTATGGATCCCAAAGGCCGTCGTGAATCATCGAATCGACGACTTGGCCGTTCCCCATCCGAAAACCGCCGCGTGCCGCCGGCATCAGGTACGGCGCATTCGACATGCTTTCTTGTCCGCCTGCGACGACGATTTCGCTTTCGCCGGTTTGAATCGATTGAACGCCGAGCATGATCGCTTTCATGCCGCTGCCGCAAACTTTATTCACCGTCATTGCCGGAACGGAACTCGGAATGCCGGCATAGATCATCGCCTGACGAGCCGGCGCTTGGCCGACGCCTGCCGTGAGCACGTTACCCATGATCACTTCAGACACATCGGCGGGTTTGACGCCCGCGCGATTGAGTGCCGCCTGAATGGCATGCGCCCCCAATTTCGGAGCTGAAAGTGACGCAAGCGCGCCCTGAAAACTACCCACCGGAGTGCGAGCATAACCGACAATGACAATTTCTTTATTCATGCCGAGAGCGTATCGAAAAGCGCTGGCTCTCGCAAGCTTGAGTCAAAAAAACCAAGTGCGGGCACGCGGGATTTCTGCTAGTTTGAGCCCACGATGACGATGAAATGGGAACGCCGCAAGAATACGAACGCGCCTCAACTCCAACCGACTGCACTGCCGGTGGACTACCTGCGCCTCGTCGAACAAACGCTCACGCAAGCACTTGAACCCGGATTGAACGAGTTGAAAAAAACTCTCCCGGTTTCGGAGTTCACCGCGCAAGGCGGAATTTTCGGCGATGAGGTCGTTCTTGCGATCACCCTTTCTCACGGCGCCGAACATCTGGCCGCCACCACGCTTTACGCCAGCGCCGATTTTAATCCGAACGCCGAAAAACCTTCACTCGAAGCGACTCTTTCGGCCTGTCTCGATGCCGCAGGTTCGATCTTCGATTTTTATCTCGACGTTGAAAACCCCGAGCGGATCGAACAACTGGCACATCACACCTTGGGCGCGCTCGAAGAAGCGCCTTTTGAGTGGACGGCTATGCCTGAAAGTCCGGCATTAAAAGATTCAACAGAGAAGCGGGTTCCGGTTTGGGTCAAAATCGACAAGTCGAACCTTCCGCTCGAAACGATGGCTGAAAAATGGCTGATGGAAAACGACCCCGATTATCCTTCCAAAGAAGAAGAAACCGATCACCATGAAGCCGAAGACTTCCTGAACGAGCGTTTGGATGCGATAAAAAAGGCGGGGTCCGGTAACGGAAACTCCGGCGGCATGGGCGGCGGGAGCGGCCCGATTACGCACTAATTCTAAAAATTAAATTTAATTTTTCTTATAGCGGATACAACTCGCGTTTTCGCTCGAAGTTGCACCGTTTTCGTGTGTGTAGGTGATCAATGCCGAATACTTCTCTCCGTTTTTGCTCGGAGTATCGGTCGTATAATTAAAATTCACCGTCAGTTGGATCGTCGAAAGTTCGCTCAACATCGTGTCGGCGATTTTACGGTCGCCGTCTTTTACGGTTTTAAAACGACTGTCGACAGTGGCGATATAGGTCGCACCTTTTTGAATGATGAGGTTTTGATCTTGGCTGAAGGTCGCAATCGTGCGCTCGCCTTTCGCAAGCACTGGATCAGAAACGATCATAATGTTCACATTACGAGTGCCTTGTGACGGCTTTAGCTGATTGTAAACTTCGATTTTGGTTCCGAAGGTCAGCCCCTGACATCGGAAGCCGTCCGCGAAAGCCGACGAGCCAATCGACGCGATTGACACCAGCGCGATCAACATCCATCCGAAAATCTTCATAAGGCCCCCTTTGTTACTGGGCTGATTTAACACGGGCATCAGGTCGGAACAAGAAAAAAGGCAAAAGCCGACTGATGAGGTCGGGCCCGAAGCGCTTAAAACTCGTCGTCGTCGAAGCCTTCGCCTTCCTTGCGAATACTTCCGATCAAAGAATCGATCGAATCGCTATCGTAATCGAGATCATCGATCGATTCGTCGAGCTCAAGATCATGAATGACCTTATTGAAATTCACTTCGGTCGCGAGGTCCTGACGAATGACTTCGATGTATTTGTCAGGATATTTACTCACCAGCTCTTCGACGTACTGATTGAGCTTTCCTTCTTTCAGGATCATTTCCTTACGTTTGATCTTCTTCCAGTTTTGAATGTAGTGAAGGCGGCAATATCCCTTGGTGGTGGCCAGGTTCTCGCAGTTGCTCTCGCGACACATGCGTTCGTGTGCCAGAAGAGCCGCAGCAGAAGCCTTCTTCTCGCTTTTCTTGTCGCCTTTTTTATCGGCCTTTTTCTCAGCCTTCTCGGAACCTTTTTTCTTCAGAACGGCGGCGACGATATTCTTTTCAGTCGCTTTTTCGGTGGTCTTTTCGGCGCCCTTTTTCCCTTTTGGCGATTTCGCCACAAGCTTGGTCGGTTTCGCCGGAGCTTTCGGTGCGGGCGCCTTCTTGTCCTTCGCCTTTTTCGAGTCTGCCTTTTTGACGTCTGCTTTTTTTAACAGAGCAGCTTTGGCGGCTTTCAGCCCCTCTTTCACCTTGGCAATCTTGCCGGAAACGACTTTCGATGCCTTCGCAGGAGCGGCCTTCGATTGAGGCTTTTTCGCTGGCTTTGATGACATCTTAGCCTTGTTTTTATTCAATTTTTTTGGGCCCGCAGGAGTTTTTCGGCGGGTGGTCTTTTGCTTTTTCATGAAATGATTCCTGAGCCTTCTGGCTGCCTGAAGCGTAACCCACCGTCAAGCATTTTCATAGGTTTTTGATTCCTTTTTCTTGACAACTGTACGTTTTTAGTCGAATTTGCTTCTTCTAGTCATTTGTAAGAAAGGATTCATGGACCATGGCAGTTC